>OLKZ01000169.1_pt1 | contig 189761 bp, 181 predicted proteins | sample 1604431 | NCBI WGS metagenome assembly OLKZ01 (sample SAMEA104055714, study PRJEB20765) | soil metagenome | isolation source: soil
ATTTGAACCGGATTTAGGTGGTCAGTTTGCTCCGGATTTAGGTGGTCAACTTCGAGCGGATAGGGGTGGTCAGTATCACCGGATTTTCCACTGAATATGTTGAATGCTTTAAATTTGCAAGACAGAACACCACAGCGGCGAAACTTCGTTACGCCTTTTAGTTTTTAATTCTTTAAGGATAGTTACACCATTTTTTACACAAAAATGCGATAGAATGAAAAAAGTCTTTTTAACCTTGTTTATTATAAATATCCTCCTATTCTTATCCTGTAAACATTCACAGGAGGATAAATTTAAATCAGCTATTGAGGATGAAATGAGAGCTGATTTTAAGATTGAACACATTAAAATTGACAGCCTTCATTATTCATTAGGAAATTTACAGGATTATTATATAGAAGATATTCACATTGAAAATCAGTATATAAAAGACATTACTGAAATATTAGAAACATCCAGACATAATTCTTTTAATGATAAAATAGTTCGGCTATCCCATGATATAGATTATTCAACAAAGAAGGTGCAATACTTAACTGATCTAATTATGCATCTTCCTTCAAGCAAGGATATTTATACTATTGACTATTATATTGATTACCAAACTGACAAATCCAATTATCATGGCCATGAAACAGATTATTTATATTCGAAAGATTTGAGTCATGTCAGTATAAATACTGACAGTCTATTCAAAAATAACCCAGCTTATACAACGGCAAAATATGATAGCATTGCTGAAGTGCAAATCCTACGGGAAAATGATAACCTTGCTGCTTTGGAAAAAAAATTAAGCAGAGAGTTGGAATTACGTATTGCAGGAGGTACCAACCAAGCGACTATTTTGGATTATAAAATTAAGATTAATAATGCCGAATCTAAAATAGCTCACAATAAAGTAGATTATTATTGGCTATTTATGTATTGAGTTATCAATAAGGTAAATTTATTACAATGAATAAATACATTATACGTCACAAAACACTTGGAATTCTCTGTGATAAACATTATAAAATTCTTTATGATACCGCAGAATTTAAAGATTCAAATTTTATTAAAGGTGAATTAACAGATGTTCCTTTATCTACTATTCTCGATAAACTTAAAATAACAGAATATGAATTCAGGCGCTCCAATTCGTGTTTGGCTGAGTTAGGAGAATTAAAATACAGACTTGAGAATGATATAGAATTTATCTGTTTAGGAAAAACTGGAATATGCGCATATGAAGACCAAAAATATAAAAGACTTAGAATTCAAATATATAATGAAATTATATATTCATATATTAAGTGGATGGTACCAATAGCAGCACTTATTATTTCTGTAATAGCATTATTGGTGGCACTGACGAATAAGCACAACAATTAAAATAACAATATTTGCTAAGGTTAGTATCTTTCTTATAGCTGTCATCTTTTAGTAATACCCGGAGGGAAAATTAATTGCAATATCTTTAAACAGCCTATCTTTGATACTATCAAATGATACTATCACTAAGATGAAGCCTCCCTACAACATAACAGCTAATATTTTGCAGTCAGTGGCTGCTATTGCCGAAAAGATCGGCGAAATAAGCGCTACTCATCTTCATAGACCTCAGGCCGAACTCCGCAAAACGAATCGTATCAAAACAATTCAGTCGTCACTGGAAATCGAAGGAAATATTTTAAGTGTTGAACAGGTTACTGCCATCCTGGAAAATAAACGCGTGCTGGCACCCAAAAAAGATATACAGGAAGTAAAGAACACCATTGAGGTTTATAATAACATAAAAAAAATGGATCCTTTTAGTCTTTCTTCTTTTCTTAAAGTGCATAAAATTTTAATGACAGGATTAATAGATTCGCCCGGAAAACTCCGGGGTGGATCAGTAGGCATTGTTAAAGGCTCACAGTTGGCTCATGTTGCCCCGTCAGGCAAAATGGTAAATCCATTAATGAATGATCTGTTCAGCTATCTGAAAAACAACAAAGACATGATGCTTATTAAAAGTTGTGTGTTTCATTATGAACTGGAATTTATTCATCCCTTTACTGATGGTAATGGCAGGATGGGCAGGTTATGGCAAACTGTTTTACTGATACAACAATACCCGGTTTTTGAATTCCTACCGGTTGAAACTATCATCAAAAAAAGGCAAGCCGATTACTATAAAGCACTAGGCAAATCCGACAATGCTGGCCATTCCACTGGTTTTATTGAATTTATGCTGCAGGTTTTGGCATCGGCCCTTGAAGAACTACTGGCTATACAACATACTACATTAACCGCTGCCGACAGGGTCAGTTTGTTTAAAACAACTATTGCCGATAAATCTTTTACACGGAAAGATTACCTGCGCCAGTTTAAAGAAATATCTGCGGCCACAGCCAGCCGGGACTTAAAGGAAGCCGCTAAAAAAGGTTTATTACAAAAACAAGGTGATAAAAGAACGTCGGTATATAAGTTTATTGGATAGAGATCAACCCGGATAAAATGCTGACCCCATTTTTATTTTGGGAGTAGCGCCTTGATTACTTATGAATAAATTGTGCTCCCTTTTTCTCCATGCATCAACAATGATCCTTGCTATCAGTGCTCTTTTTATTCTCATTTCTTCTTCGGATATTTTATTATAAAAAACTCTTACGGTATATCCTTTAAAAGTAGACTCATGTCCCAAATAACAGTCATCCAATTTTTGTTCAGGGAGTGTTTTAAAATTCGTAACGAAAATTCCCTGGCAGGGAGAACAAAGGTTGCTTTTCTGTGGTTTCATTATCAATAGCTGTTTAAGAGTAAACAAAAAATATGGAAGTAATTTGTATAGAAGAGGCAGCATTCTATAATCTGCTACAACGTGTAGTTAAGTACATGGAAGAAAAAAGAGTTACAGAAGATAAATGGATATCAGGTGATGAAGCCATGCGTAAGCTAAGAATTTCCAGTAAAACCACCTTGCAGAAACTGAGGGATGGAGGGCTTATACGATTTTCGCAGCCTGAAAAAAAAATCATTCTTTACGATGTGGACTCTATCTATGCCTATATTGAAAAGCATGTACGCGAGCCATTTTGAAAGGCTTTTCTTACTTTTCATCGTTAAGCATTGTAATTGAAGAAATGTTATGCTATTGCCTGGTAAGGAATCAGCTTAAAATGTTTGATTTTTTTTGATGCTATTTGCAGGTTATATTTTGCCTGCAAATGGAGCCAGATATCAGGGGTGCCACCAAAAACTATGGCTATGCGTAATGCCATCTCAGGGCTTACATCCGCCTTTTCATTGATAATGTTGGAAACAGTCTGCCGTGATACTTTAAGCATGCCAACCACTTCGGTAACGGTTAAGCCGGTAGCCCCAATCAGTTCAGATTTTAATAGTTCGCCGGGATGAATAACGGGCATATTTCTTTTAACCATCGTTTATAGATTTAATATGGAAGATTTAATATTTAATATTTCCTTTAACCCAAATGCTCTTTTCTATATTTCCTACTGCTATGAATTGAAAAAAATATTCAATATTCAATCTTAAATATTACCTATTAAAAAGCATCCTGTTTTTGGAAACGGAAAATAATACGCCAGTTCTCTTTAACAGTCAGGCTCCAATACCCTTTCCATCCTCCTTTTAAGGGATGAATCTTCCAGCTCCTGAAAAATTCAAAATCCTGCCCTCCAAATTTAAAGTCTTTTCCTATTCAGAACGCCCCGGCGTGGTCTTCGACCAGCCGGAACCTGTAGGCCATTCTAATTGCCTGAATAATGTGTCAATATTCCAAAATTATCTATACCATCGTAATAAAACCTTGCGGAAGAATAATAATAATCTTCGGGGCTAATACATAATCCGGCTGTTACAGGATTATAATGTATATATTCTAGTTTTTGATCAAACACTGCAGGTGTTCTCAGTTCAATACTTAAAGGCCTACGTTTCCATATTTGATATTTTCGATCTTCTTTATTTACCAGGAAAGAAACCAAAAATTCCTGATTATTCTTTTCCATTGATTGCTTCAACTGCTGTGTTGTATGTTTCATAAAAGATGCTTGAATGTCTGAAGGGGTATATCCAAATAAAGGTTGCCAAATAGCATGGAAGTGGTTAGCCATAATAATGAACGCATTTAATTCTATTCTTTTGTTGGTAACCAAAAATCTCAGGCTGTCAATAATGATATCCTTGTGGTGGTTATCTGCAAGCAAATGTTTCCACTCATAAATAGTAGCAGTAAAATACTGGGGCCAGTATTCAGGGTAGGATTGATTCATTATGCTAATCTATAAAATTTCAGTTGGAATTTGTCTTTCGTTTGTGGCTGGTCAAAGACCACGCCACGGCGCTCACGGTTTTGGGTGCTGGCTTTTGAACGTTTTTTGGGGGGAGCACCGGCCACGGCGGGAATCAATAAATTAAAATACCTTTAGCCTATGCAAAGTTTGGCTAAATATATTTCCATGCTGTTCTTCAGTATTTTTTTGATTAATATGGTACACGCGCAGAATGCTGCCGATTGGTATGAACAGGGAAATACAATGTTTGCTGCCAAAGATTACAAGGGCGCGATCGACAGCTATAACAGATCGATACAGATCGACCCCAAATATGCGGATGCATTTTCAAGAAGAGGAAATGCAAAGCAACGTATCCAGGACTATCCCGGTGCGCTTGCAGATTACAATGCATCCATCGCTATCAACCCGAAGAACTGGGAGCCTTATTACAACCGCGGCGTGATAAAATATAAACTCAATGACAGCAAGGGCGCGGGTGAAGATTATACCAAAGCCATTGAACTGAATAGCAAATATGCACCCGCTTACAATAATCGCGGCGTGGTGAAGAATGAATCCAAAGATTATACAGTGGCTGTGGAGGATTTTAATAAGGCGATTGCCCTCAACCCTAAGAATGCGGATACTTATTATAACAGAGGCAATGGAAGGTCGGGCCTCAAACAATATAAGGAGGCGATCGGTGATTATAATAAAGCCATTGAATTGGATCCTAAATACGCGAAGGCGTTCAGTAACCGCGGCGTGGCAAAATTATCAATCGGGGATAAACCCGGTGCCTGTGCCGATCTCAATACGGCGGCAGCACTGGGCAATGCGGCAGCAGCCGAGAAGATAAAAATATATTGTCAATAGATCATTCGTAAAATTGGCAGCATTTTTCCTGTGTGTGCAGCGATCACTGCAATCTATACAACATGGTCTCGATAATGAAATTCCCGGCGGCAGTGTTTCTGACAAGCATCACCTGCACCTATTGATCCTGTTAGTGCAGTCATTGAAACTGTACCGTTTCCGTTTAGTAAATGTTATGGGTTTTTTATATGATCCCAGTTGATGAGCACATTCCAAACTAATGCTGCATCATGTAAATTAAGATAACGATGCAGCGGATCGAAAGTAAATGCAATTACCCTTCCGGAACTCACGGGCACATTAAAGATGGCACCCTGGCCAATGATGGCCTGTTCATTTCGCACCATGCCCGAAAGAACATAGGGTGTTTCTTTCTTTGTTGCTTCTTTAGTATCCGGCGGAGTTGTTTTTCTTTCCGGCATGCCGAGGATGGGCCCGGTATATTCTTCTTCATCTTTCAATGGCTTGGTTCCATATTGAAGCAGCATCATACCCCTGTCATATTTTCTTACCTGCAGCAATGCTGAATTGCCTTTGAAGATCGGGAACACCTCGGGAAATCCATAAACAACAGGATTATCTGCTCGGCGCACTTTCACATTCACCACAGAGCCCGGATGAAAAAGCCCTGCAGCATCATAAGTTTCCAGGCCGCTTGCAATACCGGTATTGGCCAATACCTGCGATGAATTATCCAGGCTAACGATCACGCCACCGCCTGATGCAAATTGTCTTAATTGTTCCATGCCTGCAAAGCCTGGTCCTCCCGTCATGTCATTGGTTGAATCAGGAAATCCATGTGAAGGGAACTCAGCCGTTCTTGTATAAGGCATCGGGCCAAATTTTTTATCTATCTCATTAATAAAATCGCTTGTGGTGCCGCCGGTTCTTGGGATCAATATCACATCAAACCTTTTTTGTAATCCTCCTTCTTTCAGATCATCTTTATTAATGGAAGTATAAGGTATTCCCATTTGCTCAAAAGTAAATCTCGACCAGCCTTCATCCTGTGTATCATACCAGGTATGGTAAATGGCAACCCTTGGTAAATTTACTTTATGCAGTTTCGAAACCATCGCTGTGTTGGTTGCCTGCAGGTCAAGCCCAAACTGCACAGCCATTTTTTTTGCCTGCTCCGGGCTAAGCCCTTTAAATAAAATAGATCCTGCTGCCAATGTATCTTTCATTCCGTCAACCGTTGTTCTTTCATCAATGACCAGTGCTATCGCATTTATATTTTCTGATCTCAGCCAATACAATGCAGGTAATAAATTATTCTGCCCTTTATATTGGAGTACATAGTTTTCGGCCGTTCCATTTATTTTCCCTTCATACCGGGCATCTTCGTTCAGCATTGTAAGATTGCTCATGGAATACTTTACACTATCTTCTGCACGAACATCCACACCATATAAATAACCAAGCGTCCATGCGATATCATCATAAGGCGGGAACTTGGCGTCTTTTGAAAAATTCTGGTTGGTTAATAGTGATACAGCTAGGTTACGGTAAGGCTGATCTAATAATACCACGTAATCATTTTTATTTTTCCCTGTATCAACACGATGTATCTCGATATGCTGTTTGCGTAACTGGTTAATAAGAAAGGCAGCCATTGCAGGGTCGCGCTGTTCGGAAGGAATAACAAAGGCACGCGGCTTTTCCTCTTTTCCTCTTTTAATATTGTTCAATCCTTTTTGATAAAAATTGTGCAGCAGTAATTTAGCATTATCTGCAGTGTACGAAAGCGAAGCCAGTACACCGGCTTCCATGTAATTAATATTGTTACGTGATGACCAGTTGACCCAGGGTGTAGCAGGGTCGGGGCGATACCATTCCCTGCTGGTAACTGCGTCGCCTGCAAATTTTGAAGTAGAAAGATCACGCAGGTATGTATTTCCTCCTGCATTGCCGAAGGTTTCATAAAAGCGGCCGATGGAGTTGTGGTTATTGGCGATCCATAGTGCATAGCCCGGATACCAGCCATCATAAAAGGCCCATGTAAATGCACCGGGTAATCCCTGCGATGCCAATGCCATCACATCATGATTAGCCATCACCTGCCATTCGCCGATGGTGATCGGGTCAATGGTTTCGTTGTATGGGCCGGTTCCGGTTGACATATAAATCAACGGAACGGATTCATGCAGGTCGAGCATCACCGTTGGATGCCAGTCGTAATAAATATTGAAAATGGCTTTTGTGAGTTGTTGTGACACCTGTATGCCATCACGGTTGTTATCATGAAAAACATATTTCCCCCAATAGGGTGGTGAGTGATCGAAGCCATCATTATAATTTATTCTTGCCTTTGAATAACGGTAATACCAGTCTACCTGTTTGTCACGCCCGTCCGGCTCCGATACCGGGTTGATGATCACAATAATATGATCACGGATATTCCTGATGGCATCTGTATTGCTTGTCAGCAGGCGATAGGCCAGTTCCATCAGCATTTCCGGCGAACCCATTTCTGTAGAGTGCAGTCCTGCGTTCAGATAAAAAACCGGTTTTGCATTGTTGATGACCTGGTTCACATCCATTGTGCCTGCTTTTCTTGGATCGGCAAGAAGAGCCAATTGCTCTTTATAATGTGCTAATTGTTTCACTGCAGTTGCATTGCCGATCACCACCATATTAATGGCACGTCCTTCTTCTGTTGTACCCACCTGTTGCATGGAAATGAGGGGGGAAGCCTCTGCCAGTTTTTTATAATAGTTATAGATCTCTGTGGTGCGGTGCATTACTCCCGGTGCGCCAATGATAGTGCCAAAATATTTTCGTGGAGATGGTATCCGGGCATCATCCACCAGGTCGAGTACCGAAGAAGGGAGGAACTTTGTATCGGTGGTGTATTCTTTTATCTTTTGATTGTAGGTGGTATCAATTTGTTGTGCCCAAAGCCTTATGCTTGTTCCCGCAAATAGTATGGAGAATAAAGAAAGAACTAAAAGCAGGTGTCTGGTGAATCGCATGATATTTAGTTTTGATTAAACGTAAAAAAAATGGCCCTAAAAAATTGTCTTCCTGTTTTCATAGCCGCTGTCAATATTTTATTGTTACGCTGTTATCAAATGTAATATTTCTTTTTTTGTTTAATATGGTAAATGGATTAATTATAATTTTTCAGGGATAAGTACTTCAAATACTTCTTTGTGTATCTCCGTGTTAGATTAATTTGCCGCAGGCAAATATTTAAAATTCAGCTTTAATTGTATTGGATAGGAATACATGAGGCGGCATAATCAAATAATTGTTGGTAAATTGTTGCCCGATTGCTGAATGACTTATCTGCAAATGAAGGTTGTTTTCCATATCGGCAAATAATAAATATCATGCAATGAACGGAACCATCCTCATCATAGATGACGAAGAAAAGCTAAGAACCCTCCTGGCAAAGATCATCAGTCTTGAAGGTTTTGAAGTGGTACAGGCAAGTGATTGCAAATCAGGTTTAAAAAAACTGGAACAGCATCCCCCCGATGTGGTGATCTGTGATGTAAAACTCCCCGATGGCAGCGGGGTGGAGCTTTCAAAAACCATTAAGGAAAAATATCCAACAGTTGAGATCATTTTACTTACCGCTTACGGTAATATTCCGGATGGCGTGCAGGCAATTAAAAATGGCGCTTTCGACTATATTACAAAAGGCGATGATAACAACAAGATCATTCCGCTGTTGTACAGCGCGATGGCAAAAGTGGCTTTGGCAAAAAGAGTAAAGCAGTTAGAAAAACAATTGGGCAACAAGCATTCTTTTGACAGCATCATCGGCAGATCAAAAATTATTAAAGCAGCAATTGATGCCGCGAAAAAAGTTGCTGTTACTGATGCTACTGTTTTACTCACGGGTGAAACAGGTACGGGTAAGGAAGTATTTGCCCAGGCCATACATAATGCAAGCCTGAGAAGTAAACAAAATTTTATTGCGGTTAATTGTTCTGCTTTCAGTAAAGACCTGCTCGAAAATGAATTGTTCGGGCATAAAGCAGGGGCTTTCACAGGAGCCATAAAGGAAACCAAAGGCATATTTGAAGAAGCTAATAACGGCACAGTATTTTTGGATGAGATTGGAGAAATGCCACTGGAATTACAGTCCAGGTTACTGAGGGTATTGGAAAACGGGGAGTTGATGAAAGTAGGTGAGAGCAAAACAACCAGGGTCAACATCCGTATCATAACAGCTACCAACAGGAACCTGCACACAGAAGTGGAGGCCGGGCATTTCCGAGAAGACCTGTATTACCGCATTTCTGTTTTTCATATTGCATTGCCTTCATTGAGGGAAAGGGTTAATGATATTGAAGAACTGGCCAATCATTTCCTGAAACTGTTTGCTGATAAGACCAACAGGAAAGAACTGGCTTTAACCAAAACTTATCTTGAAGCATTAACACATCACAACTGGCACGGTAATATCCGGGAGTTAAAAAATGTGATAGAACGCAGCGTGATCTTAACTGAAGGGAAACAATTGGACACAGCAACGTTGCCGGGTGAATTTCATCAAATGGATGCCGGAGTGCAAACGAGTAAACAGTTGTCGGCATTTAACCTGGAAAGTGTGGAAAAATTACACATCCAACGCATACTGAATCATACCGGTGGAAATAAAACGGAGGCTGCAAAACTGCTGAATATAGGATTAACGACCTTATACAGGAAGATCGATGAATACAATATTTCCTGACCTTTATCAAAATGATATTTCCATTTTCATAAATGCAGGATATTTTTCTCTTTACATTTTTAATTATAAAAAATAATATTCCAACAGGTAAACAATAATGCCAGCTATAAAACCAAGGAAAGCCAGTAGTGTAATTTTTTTTAAGTACCAGGAGAAACTCATCTTTTCCATACCCATTACCGCCACTCCGGAGGCAGAACCTATTAACAGTAAACTACCTCCCGTACCGGTGCAGTACGCAAGAAATATCCAAAAATGGTGATCAGTTGGATATTGGCTCAGGCTGAACATGCCCTGGGAGGCCGCTACCAAAGGAACATTATCAACAACAGATGATAAGAGGCCCATTCCTGTTATAATTATATTTTCATTGGCAAGACCTGCATTAAGTGAATGCGCCACAGATGTTAAAATACCCATGGCCTGCATTGCTGAAATACTTAATAGAATTCCCAGGAAAAATAAAATACTGGGAGTATCTATTCTTTGTAATGCAAAAGCCACAGACAGCACCTGTCTTTCTTCTTCATTTTTTTTGCCATGAATGATCTCTGTAATAACCCACAATATTCCAAGCCCGATCAGCATGCTCATATAAGGAGGGAGGCCGGTAAGGGTTTTAAACACAGGTATTGAGATCAATATTAAAATGCCTGAAAAGAAAACAAGGTATTGATCCTGCTTTAAAAATATTTTTTCCTTTTTATTTTCTGCGTTTAAACCGCTATTCCCTTTCATACTGTAAGAAAGAATGAGTAAAGGAACAATTAAGCAAAATAAACTTGGTAAAAACAGGTTGTAAATTATATGTTCGGGGGTTACCTGCCCGCCTATCCATAACATCGTTGTGGTAACATCACCAATCGGTGACCATACGCCTCCTGCATTGGCGGCGATGATGATCATTCCTGAAAAGTACAGCCTGTCTTTTGGTTCTGTGATAAATTTTCTCAGTAAAGTTATCATTACAATAGCCGTAGTCAGGTTGTCGAGTACGGGTGAAAGAAAGAATGTCACCAGGGAAATGATCCATAGCAGTTTTCGTTTGCTTTTATAATTTATCCTTGTTGAAATAATTTCGAAGCCGCCATGCGCATCTATTAACTCTACTATTACCATTGCACCCAGCAGGAAAAAAAGGATACCCGAAACTTCACCTGTTGATTTTGATAATTGATCTGAAATGATCTGCTTGTCATTTGATGAGATAATGTACAGCATCCAGCAAAGCACCCCGGTGATCAATGCTATGGCTGCCTTATTTATTTTGATGACGGATTCAAAAGCTATTCCAAGATAACCGGCTATAAATATGATGATCAATACTGTTGCCATATATGTAATATAGAATTAAAGATACAAATAGAAAACCGCCATATTTTGACATAGGCTACCAACATATGAACCGGATAAGCCAAAGAACCGGGCTTGCCATTTTGGTAATTACCCTTTCAAAATGGGTTGGTTTTCACTTTTACTAAAACTCTTCTTCAAATTTAATAAACGTTGCAACCCTTACCTGTACTGCTATTCAACATTCACTATCCTTATTTTCCATCAACAGGCACAGCTTTTGGCATAACAGGTTAAAAAAACTATGGAAAAAGAACCATTACTAGGGGTGGGTAAGCGGTTAAAGCTGCATATCATCATACCTGTATTATATGTTATTGGCTTGCTGATACTTTCCTTTTTCAAGCAATCATAATGATTTATATGACCACAATCAGCCATATTTCGGCCTATTGTCATAAAAGTACTTTTGGTCAATAAATAATTTTGAATACCTGTATACATAAATGAAAAACGATAAAACGATAAAAGAAGTTATTACAATTGTCATCGTATGGTTAGTAGCATTAGCCCTGGTTTACCTGGTATTTATCAAATTAAAAATATTAATGCACTAAATATTAATCAAAACATTTCTAAAACAAATTCAACCATGTTAACTGTAATACTTGTAATGGCAGGGCTATTAGGCTTTGTAATATTTTTTAAATCCATTGATTTCTTCGATAAAATCTAAAAATATGATAGCGCTCTTCATTATCGCGATACTGGTGTTTTGTTACATCTGCTATGTACTTGTTAAACCGGAAAAATTTTAATCATGAACACAGAGATCATTGGCGTTATAGCCATGTATATTATTATGGTGTTGCTGGCAATTCCGCTCGGACGCTATATTGGTAAAGTGTATAATGGGGATAAAACCTGGCTGGATTTTATTTTCAATCCTCTTGATAAATTATTTTTTAAGGTTGGGGGGATAAAACCAGAAAAAGAAATGACCTGGCAGCAAAGCCTGGTTGCGTTGCTGGTCATTAATTTAGTGTGGTTCCTGCTGTCAATGCTGGTGCTAATGAACATGGGTTCGCTGCCGCTAAATCCGGATGGTAATCCATCCATGACCGCTGACCTTGCATACAATACCACGGTAAGTTTTGTATCCAACACTAACCTGCAACACTATTCGGGAGAAACAGGGGTTTCTTACCTGGGTCAATTATTATTGATGTTGTTTCAATTCATCAGTGCAGGTACAGGTATGGCAGCATGTGCCGTGGTGTTCAAGGCGCTCAAAGAAAAAAATGCTGATAAGCTGGGTAATTTTTACAACTACTTTGTAAAATCATGTACAAGGATCTTACTGCCGCTTTCAATAGTGGTAGCGGTGCTATTGGTTTTCAATGGCACACCCATGAACTTCCAGGGGAAAGACCAGTTTATAGGCATGCAGGGAGATACGGTGAATGTATCAAGAGGACCCGCAGCTGCGATGGTAGCTATTAAACAATTAGGAACTAACGGTGGCGGGTACTTTGGCGTGAACAGCGCCCATCCTTTTGAGAATCCCAGCTACTTTACCAATATGGTAGAGAATGTTTCCATTGTTCTGATCCCCATAGCATTAATTTTTGCATTAGGTTATATAATTAAAAGAAGAAGGTTTGCCTGGATGGTATTTGGGGTGATGACCGTGGGCTTTTTACTATTGCTGATCCCATCTATCTATAATGAAATGCATGGCAGCGCGGCCATCAGCAAAATGGGCGTATTGCAAAACCTTGGCAGTATGGAGGGGAAGGAAGTTCGGTTTGGTCCCGCAGCATCTGCCTATTGGGGCATCACTACCACAGTAACATCCAACGGCTCTGTAAATGCGATGCATGATAGCTTTACACCATTAACAGGAATGTTTGCCATGCTTGGCATGATGATCAATTCATTCTATGGCGGCGTTGGTGTAGGATTTTTAAATTTCTTCATCTTCATCATCATCGCAGTTTTTATAAGTGGCCTGATGGTAGGCAGAACACCCGAATTCTTTGGGAAAAAAATTGAGGCCAAGGAGATGAAGATCGCTGCTATCATTGCCTTATTACACCCGTTTTTAATATTGGTGGGCACGGCAATTTCATCTCACTTGTATGCGCACGACCCAACCACTTATGCCGGCTGGCTCAATAACCCCGGCAATCACGGCTTTAGTGAAATGCTCTATGAGTTCACTTCATCATCAGCCAATAACGGCAGTGGTTTTGAAGGCTTGGGGGATAATACGCCTTTCTGGAATATAGCCTGCGGCACCGTGATGTTGCTGTCAAGATTTTTACCCATCATTGGCCCTGTTGCCATTGCAGGTATCCTTGCAAAAAAGAAATATGTGCCCGAAAGTGCAGGTACACTCAAAACAGATACATCCACATTCGGCATTATGGTATTTGCGGTAATATTTATCGTTGCTGCGTTATCATTTTTCCCGGCTTTGGCACTGGGGCCGATAGCGGAGTATTTTGGAATGAAATAAAAATTTTGTAGTGAGCAGCATTTCATAAGTGGCCGGTGGGCGCGGCCACGGCTATCCGCCGCGGTTGGTGTCCTCACCAACCGCAAAAAAAATAAAAATAAGATCATGGCAAAAAATAAATCAAAACTGTTTGAAGCGGCCCTGGTAAAAACGGCGTTTAAACACTCGTTCATCAAATTGGATCCTCGTTCCATGTTTCGTAACCCCGTAATGTTTACGGTGGAGATCTGCACAGCCGTGATGCTGGCCGTTTGTATCTGGATCATGACAGGAGAAAAAACACAGGGTGGCCTTGTGTATAATATCATTGTATTTGGAGTGTTACTGCTCACCCTGTTGTTTGCAAACTTTGCAGAGGCCATTGCCGAAGCCAGGGGCAAGGCACAGGCGGATAGTTTGCGCAAGACCAGGGAAGAAACACCAGCCAAACTGATACAGATCATTGGTGAAATGTATGTGAATGAAATAAAAATAGTTCCATCCTCACAATTAACAAAAGGTGATCTTTTTCTTTGCGAAGCCGGAGATATCATACCCATGGACGGCGAAATAATTGAAGGCATTGCTACCATTGATGAAAGCGCTATCACAGGAGAAAGTGCCCCGGTGATAAGAGAAAGCGGAGGTGATAAATCTTCCGTAACGGGGGGAACAAAAGTGCTGAGCGATAAAATAAAAGTTCGGGTTACCACCGCACCCGGCGAAAGTTTTTTGGATAAAATGATCGCTCTTGTGGAAGGTGCATCCAGGCAAAAAACACCGAATGAAATTGCATTGACCATTTTACTTGCAGGCTTTACGCTCATCTTCATCATTGTATGTGTAACTCTTCAGCCTTTTGGTGCATACGCCAGCACACCTATTACCATTGCTGCATTTATATCCTTGTTTGTATGCCTGATCCCAACCACCATTGGCGGCCTGTTAAGTGCAATTGGTATTGCCGGAATGGATCGGGCCTTACGCGCAAATGTGATCACCAAAAGCGGCAAGGCCGTAGAAACTGCTGGCGACCTGGATACATTATTATTGGATAAAACAGGAACCATTACAATTGGTAACCGTAAGGCAACGAATTTCTATCCTGCGAATGGAATTGATAAGCTGGAATTTATTAAAGCTGCCGCATTGAGCTCGCTTGCAGATGAAACACCCGAAGGAAAATCAATTGTTGAATTAGCTGGCAATGATATCGTTAAAGGCTTATCAATGCAGGGAGCAAAGATGATAAAATTCACTGCTGAAACAAGGAGCAGCGGCGTAGACATCGGAGACAGGAGTATTCGCAAAGGCGCTTCAGATTCAATTAAAAAATTAGCGATAGCGAAGGGATTTAGTTTTCCTGTTGAAACCGAACTCAGTGTAAAAGAGATCGCATCAAATGGCGGAACTCCGCTTGTGGTAAGTGATAATGGTAAAGTAATGGGTGTAATCGAATTGCAGGATATTATTAAAACGGGAATAAAAGAAAGGTTTGAGCGCCTTCGTAAGATGGGCATCAAAACGGTGATGGTAACCGGTGATAACCCCTTAACGGCAAAGTTCATTGCTGAAAAAGCAGGTGTAGATGATTTTATTGCCGAAGCCAAACCGGAAGATAAAATGGCTTACATCAGAAAAGAACAACAGCAGGGAAAACTGGTTGCGATGATGGGCGATGGCACCAATGATGCACCGGCACTGGCCCAGGCAGACGTGGGCGTGGCAATGAACAGCGGAACAGCAGCAGCCAAGGAAGCCGGTAACATGGTTGACCTTGATAATGATCCCACAAAATTGATCGAGATAGTAGAGATAGGCAAACAATTATTAATGACAAGAGGAACACTCACCACCTTCTCTATTGCCAATGATGTGGCAAAATATTTTGCCATCGTTCCCGCATTGTTCATCATTTCCATTCCGGCATTGCAGGGCTTAAATATTATGCAGTTGCACAGCCCTGAAAGCGCCATCTTATCAGCGGTGATCTTTAATGCGATCATTATTCCGTTATTGATACCGCTTGCATTAAAAGGTGTTGCCTACAAACCCATCGGCGCCAGTGCCTTGCTCAGAAGAAATTTATTGATCTATGGCCTGGGTGGGGTGATTGCTCCTTTTATCGGTATAAAATTATTGGATATGCTGGTGAGGATCTGGTTCTAAAAACTTATTACTTACTACCTACTACTTAAAACTTTTTTTATATGAAACAACATATTCTTCCCGCGTTAAGACTCACTTTCATTTGCATAGTAGTGTTTATCGGGTTATACACTTTATTGATCTGGGGCATTGCTCAGGCTGCACCCAATAATGGCAAAGGCGAAACAGTGGCAGTAAATAACAAAGTAGTTGGCTACAAACTGGAAGGCCAGAACTTTACTGATGATAAATATTTTAACAGCCGCCCTTCAGCCTGCGGTTACAATGCGGCAGCAAGTGGAGCCAGCAATAAAGGCCCTTCCAACCCCGATTATTTAAAAGATGTACAGGCAAGGATCGATAGTTTTTTAGTGCATAATCCTTCAGTAAAAAAAGAAGATATCCCTTCAGAACTGATCACGTCTTCCGGCAGTGGCCTGGATCCCGATCTTTCGCCGCAAGGCGCTTATGTACAGGTTAAGCGCATAGCAAAGGCCAGGGGAATTGCCGAAGGAAATATTCAGCAATTAATATTGACATATACTGAAAAACCATTCCTTGGTTTATTCGGTACGGAAAAAATAAATGTGTTGCAATTGAATATTGCATTAGACAATCTTAAATAATTTCAATAATGAAAAAATATATTTTACCGGTTTTCTTGTTGTGTTCCGTTATGGTATCAGCACAGGTTGATACATCCAGATCCAATCTTAGTTTTTCTGGATATGCTGAATTGTATTACGCTTATGATTTTAATCAACCTGCTGATCACAACCGTCCCTTATTCTTTTACAGTCATAATCGTCACAACGAATTTAACCTGAACCTGGGCTTTGCCAAAGCATCCTATAATACGGATCGTGTGCGGGTAAACTTTGCACTTGCTGCAGGTACTTACATGAATGCAAACTATTCATCAGAACCCGGGGTACTGAAAAATATTTATGAAGCCAATGCGGGAGTGAAAATCAGTAAAAAGAAGAATGTATGGATCGACGCCGGAATATTTGCTTCGCATATTGGTTTTGAAAGTGCAGTATCGAAAGATTGCTGGACTTTAACAAGAAGCATTCTTGCTGATAATACGCCTTACTACGAAAGCGGGGCAAGGATCTCTTATACTTCCGGTAACAGTAAATGGTTTTTAAGTGGATTAGTGCTTAATGGATGGCAACATATTCAACGCCCAAACGCTAATAATACAGTTGCTTTCGGAACACAGCTCACCTATACACCTAATGCTAAAATTACATTGAACTACAGTACTTTCATAGGCAATGATAAGCCTGATTCGGCAAAACAAATGCGGTACTTCAATAATTTCTATGGTATTATTAATATTACAGGTAAATTTCACATTACCGCAGGTTTTGATTATGGAATGGAGCAAAGATCAAAAGGAAGCAGTGTTTATAACAACTGGTATAGCCCGGTGATCATTGTCAAATTGATCTTCAACGATAAGTGGTCTGTTTCAGGAAGAGCCGAATATTATGTTGATAAAAACGGGGTCATTATAACAACAGGAACAACTAATGGGTTTCAAACTTCGGGCTGGTCAATTAATTTCGATTACAAAATAAGAGAGAATACAGTGTGGAGGATCGAAGGAAGAACACTTAACAGTAAAGACAAAATATTTATCGAAAATAACGATGTGGTAAATACAAATACCTTTGTTACTACATCAATAGCAATTTCTTTCTGATGCCTGATAAGGACCAAACTGTTCAGCACTTTCTTGACCTGATAAAAAAATCAAGGCGGGGAAAGTTTAAGATATACATCGGTATGAGCGCTGGTGTGGGTAAGACTTTCCGGATGCTACAGGAAGCGCACGCCTTATTGAAAAATGGTATTGATGTAAAGATCGGCTATATTGAAACGCATAACCGTGAAGAAACACATGCCTTACTGGAAGGGTTACCCGTTGTACCGAGGCGACAACTTTTCTATAAGGGCAAAGAACTGGAGGAATTGGACGTTCAGGCAGTAATTAATTTAAGGCCGGAAGTGGTGATCATTGATGAGCTGGCGCATACCAATATTGAAGGCAGCAAGAATGAAAAACGTTGGCAGGACGTAATAGAAATACTTGAAGCTGGTATCAATGTGATCAGTGCGGTGAATATTCAACATATCGAAAGCCTGAATGAAGACATTAAAACTATTACAGGAGTAGAAGTAAAAGAAAGGATACCCGACAGCGTGATAGCACAGGCGGATGAAGTGGTGAATATTGACCTTACTGCTGATGAATTGATCGCAAGGTTAAAGGATGGTAAGATCTACCAGGCCGAAAAAATTGAGACGGCGCTTAAAAATTTTTTCAAAAGCGATCACATTCTGCAATTGCGTGAACTGGCTTTAAAAGAAGTGGCCTCGCAGGTTGTACGGAAAGTAGAAACTGAAATTACCAAAGTAAATGCCATCAAACACGAACGCTTTTTAGCATGTATCAGCAGTAATGAGACCACGGCTAAAACGGTTATCAGGAAAACAGCAAGGTTAGCAAACTATTACAACAGCAAATGGTATGTGCTATACGTGCAGGTACCGGCGGAAAGTGACGACAAAATAGCATTGGATAAACAAAGGCACCTGATCAATAATTTTAAACTGGCCACGGAACTGGGAGCAGAGATCATAAAAGTTCAAAATAAACAAATTGCCAAAGCCATCATTGAACAGGTAGAGGAAAGGAATATCACAACGATCTGCATCGGTAAACCCCATTTAAGCCTGGTAAAAGTAATTTTAGCAACGAATGTTTTTAATGAATTGCTCAATAAATTATCTTCGAACGACGTTGACCTTGTAATATTAAGTTGATGAAAATTAAAGCAAAATTGATCTTAGTGATCGGGTTGTTGTTTGGCATGATCGTATTGCTGACGGTGATGAGCACGGTGTATGTAAATAGACTTTCGGGCGATACCAGGAATATTTTGGTTGCCAATTACAACACGTTGGATTATTCGCGGCAAATGCTGATCGCATTGAACAAAAATATTGATGACATAAAGACCCGGGAAGAATTTGAGACAAATTTAAAAAAGCAGCAGTCCAATATAACAGAATTGGGTGAAAAGGAACTGACTGAAAAACTCAGCGCAGATTATAGCAAACTGGAGCAAAATTTTAATGATACCGCTGTGATCAGTACTATTCGCACCGATCTTACAGATATCATGTTGCTGAACATGCAGGCCATTCAACGCAAAAGCAGCATAGCACAAAAAACGGCAGGGAATGCCATTTTATGGATCACCATCATTGGCACTTTTTGTTTTTTGATCGCATTCAGTTTACTGGTAAACCTTCCCGGGAATATTGCCAATCCTATAAAAGAACTTACCAAAAGTATCAAAGAAATTGCTGACCTGAATTATTCTCAACGCGTACATTTTGAAAAGCATAATGAATTTGGGGAACTGGCGGCGGCATTTAATACCATGGCTCAGAAATTAGAAGAGTACAAAGCCGGGAATCTTGAAAAATTATTGATCGAAAAGAAAAGGATAGAAGCCCTTATTAATAATATGAATGACCCGGTTATTGGGTTGGATGATAAACGACAGGTACTTTTCATGAATAATACCGCATTGAAAATAGCCGGTTTAAAAGGGGAAGACGTGATAGGCAAATACGTTCAGGATGTGGCAGTGAATAATGACCTGGTTCGTTCACTTATCCAGGACCTTTTTAATCCTGTAAAGTATGACCCGGGTACAAAACCATTGCCCATAAAAATATATGCAGATAATAAAGAAAGTTACTTTGAAAAAGAAGTGATCACTATAAAAATTGTACCCACAGGGGAGAAGGAAGAGAAACTGATCGGTAATGTGATCCTGCTCCAGAATATTACGCCTTATAAGGAACTGGATTTTGCCAAAACCAATTTTATTGCCACCGTATCCCATGAATTGAAAACGCCTATCTCTTCTATTAAGATGAGCCTGCAATTATTGGAAAACAAACAGGTAGGTGAATTGAACGAAGAACAGCAAAGTTTAGTAGACAGTATTGCAGCCGATGCCAGCCGTTTATTGAAAATAACAGGGGAGTTGCTGAATATGACACAGGTGGAAAGCGGTACCATACAATTATCTGCATTACCATCCGATGCTGCAGAGATCCTGAACTTTGCAGTGAATGCAAACCGTACGGCTGCTGAACAAAAGCAAATAAAACTTAACATTTCTACACCGGCTGCCTTACCAAAGGTTTTGGCAGATATGGAGAAAACGGCCTGGGTATTGACAAACCTTATTTCAAACGCCATCCGGTATTCTTACGACAATTCAATTGTGTATTTAAGCATTGCTGAGGAAAAGGGGAAAATCAAATTTTCAGTCAGGGATACCGGTCAGGGAATTGCCCCGCAATACATTGACAAAATATTTGACCGTTATTTCAGGATACCGGGTACAAAAAAAGAGGGAACAGGTCTGGGGCTATCTATCAGTAAAGAATTTATTGAAGCACAGGGCGGTTTTATTACAGTAAAAAGTGATTTTGGTACGGGTAGCACATTTGCGATCAGTCTTCCTGCCTTTATTGTGTAAGTTTTAGAACTTAAAATATACAAACAGCCTTCCAAAATTCTTGCTGTCGTTTTCTATGCGGTGGTAGAGTGGTTTTATATGCGGCAGTTGTAAAAACCTTTCTACTTTTTTTCTTAATTGCCCGCTGCCCTTACCCGGAATGATCTCTACTTCCCTGATCTTTTTATCAATAGCGTCTTCAAATGCCTGCAACAATGCTTTGTCAATTGCATGGCTGTTGTTGTAGATATCGTGAAGGTCAACTTTTATCCGGGCCATATTTTGTAATTAAAAGTATCAAGTATCGAGTATCAAGTATCAAGTCTCCAGCATCAAGTATCAATCAGTTTAATCCCTGTCTTTTCAAAACTGATCTTTCGTTGTTTATATAAATTTCCCGTTGTCATTTTAAAAGTTTTCTTGCTCATGCTGAAAAATGAATAGATCTCTTCAGGTGAACTTTTATCATGATAGGGAAGGTAGCCGTTGTTTTCTTTTAATAAGCGGAGGATCTTTTGTGTTTCATCTTCCACACGGTTATAGCCGGGCTTACCTGCAGAAACGTCTATCCGCCAACGTTCGGCTGAACTTTTATCTTCCGGATATATTTTTTTGATAAAACCGGTAAAACGGTCGCCTGAAGTGATATCCCGGTAAATCTCGTTATGATGCAATACACCGGTATGTTTATTATTGATGATAACAACATAACCGATATCAGTCCGGCGGTAAACAAGAAGGTCAACGGTCTCCAGTTCTTTTACCGTAAGTTCTTCATTGCTCAAAAACGGTTCGATCTTTTCGGTAGCGGCTAAACGCCCGGTTTGTTCGTCCAGGTAAATCTTTACAAGGTATTCCCCATTGGGTATCATTCCTCTTTGTTGTTTTGACTTCGGTACAAAAATGTCTTTCATCAATCCATTATCTAAGAAAGCGCCTTGTGGATTTACAGTAACCGCCCTGAGTTTTACAATATCACCAAGTATGCCCCAGGGTTGCTGGGTTGTTGCAATAAGGCGGTCCTCACCATCGTGGTAAAGAAAAACTTTCAGTTCATCTCCAATCTTTGCGTCATGAGGAACAAATCGTTTAGGCAATAAGATCCCTTCGGCACCATCATCGAGGTAAAGGCCAAAAGGCACTTCCCTGGCTACTTTCAATACATTGTATTCTCCAACTTTAATCATCCTGATCTTTATGCATGCAAAGGTATGCTATTAACAGGGTCAGGACGGCTCTAAGCCGTCAGACCTATTAAAAAGAAATAAGAAATTGATCCTATTCTAACTTAACAGGGGTCTGACGGTTTGAAACGGCTACGAAGTACTATTAAGGCACAAGATTTTTCACCCAGCTAAAGATAAAAAGCCTTTGCATCAATAGTAATGATAAAGGATAAAGGATTAACGCTGGATGAAATTAAGCAAGACCCTGAAATAATACGATTAAATGAATTGATGCGAACTACTGCAAATAGCATCAATCAAAGATTAACCCAATTATTTAAAGAGAATGAGATTCAGTTAGAGGTTCCATTATTCGAGGCTCTAATCTATGGTAATGTAAATACCGACCTTGCGGGTCAATAAGGTACATAGCACCTATCCAAGAGTTAAGAAAGTTTATGACTAATTGATATTGTATTTTTTGATTTGAAGTTTTAACGAAAATGTTTATGAATACTACATCACCACCAAGAGGATTAGGGTTTTCAACAAACACTACTTCATATTCTATTGTTTGCGGCTCTTTTAAATCAGCCGTTGCGCTTAATATCAATTTACCCAAACCGCCTATTGTAGAAGGTTTTTCAAATGAGATATATTGCGCCGGAACTCCTTCATATACCCAAATACCTTCTAATCCATTTTCGATTAATTCTATATATCGTTCTATCATTACTGCTTCCATAATTATATTTTTTTTACTCTATTAGTTGTTTTGAAACAATCTCAAATTTAAACCTTTATTACCATGTTTAACAATCTAAGAGAACTAATTATCAGTATGCCGGATGAAATTACCTGTCGCAAATATCTTGCAAATGAAAGATGGCATGGAACTACTGTTTGCCCTTACTGTCAGCATACTAAATGCTATGTTATTGAAAAGGGAGAAAGATATAAATGTGGGAATAGTAAATGTTATAAACGGTTTCGTGTTACTGTGGGAACAATATTTGAAAGTAGCAACATCCCTTTGTCTAAATGGTTTACTGCAATCTATTTGGTTACTGCACATAAGAAAGGTATCAGTAGTTATCAGTTAGGAAAGGATATATCTGTAACTCAAAAAACTGCATGGTTTATGCTTCATAGAGTTAGGGAAATGTTACGCAAAAAAGAAGCTGTAATGTTAGGTATTGATAAACCAGTAGAAGCAGATGAAACGTATGTAGGCGGATCTATATCCAATAAGCATATTTCAAAGAGAAAAGAATATGCAAAAAATCCTGAACTATACAATAATAAAACAGCAGTATTGGGAATGATTGAAAGAGGCGGGGAACTTGTTACAAAGGTTATAAGTGGGCAACCTTATGAAATAGTATCAAAGCTATCCGATACAGTGAATAAGAATGCAACGGTAATTACTGATACTGCACATATTTACGATAGTCTAAGCAGGAACTATACCCACCATACAATTAACCACAAAGCAAATGAATACATAAGGGATGATGTTTATACCAATACAATTGAAGGGGCGTTTTCACACTTCAAAAGAATGATCTACGGTATTTACCATCAAATTACTCCAAAGCATACACAACGTTACTGCGATGAATTTACACACCGTTACAATACCAGGAAGATGAAAGATGCAGATCGTTTTCAAGTGTCTTTAAAAGGCATAGAATGCCGTTTAAGATATACAGAACTTATTGCCGTTCCTGAACAACCAACTATCTCTTATCAACCCTTAAAAAAAGAGAATAAGAATAAGGGCGTTTATCAAATTAAAGACGGTGAAATAGTAGGCTACTTTACTTCAATATACAAAGCACATAAAGCTACCGGCATTGAAAGAAACAATATCCTTAAAGCCTGTCAAGGTCAAAGATTATCCGCCGGTGGATTTGAATGGACTTTTGCGTAAATTTGAGAATGGCTAAAGCAGCAAAACCTAAAAAGAAAAAAGGTAAATACGAAATAACTGTAAAAGTACCCGAAGGAATGACAGCCGATGAACTACTAAAACGGATGCTTAATACTCCAATTAAAAAGAATAAAAAATAGTAAATATTAAGAGGGGATTTGAAATAGATCGTAGTGCATTTGTCTGGTATCTTTCCCAATATCGTCTTTAGTCAAATAAAGGAACTCTTGTTTTTCGTAAAACCCCAAAGATTGACTATAAGCATCTACGGTTAAAAATCTACAGCCTGTTCTGTTGTTAGTTACAAAATGAACTTTCAAAAAATCTAAAATCATCTTCCCAAAACCTTTGCCTTTATAGTCATTACTAACTCCCAAACGACCTAATTTTACTGCGGGATAGCTTGGTAATTTTTTTCTCACTGGCATATCTTTACGCAATCTGTTCCAAAAATTATTACTTGTATCGTTAAGAGATATTTTATCATTAAACATACTAAAGAACGCTATTGTAGCATTATTATCTGCATCTTCTATCAAATGCGTAACCGCTAAAAGGCCTTTTGTATAGTCTTTGGCATCATTAAAAAGGAAATCATTTAAATCCGCATCATTACAATCAAATGGCTTAATCGAATAATTTTCGGTAAGCCTAATTAATGAATAATTAGAAAGGTCAATTTGATTTGACACTTATAGACATAAGTTTAGTGTAGTTGGCTTGCATTTGAGCCATCTGGGAGGCGGTAACTTTATTCGCTTCTGTTTTAGTCATATTTTCCCTAAAAACCTTAGCGTCTGTACCTTTAATAACTGGAGTTTCTTTAATTGGCTTTGCCATAATTAGTAACAAAGTTACGATAAGCCCAAATATGTCGGTAGTTAAGGCTGACAAGCGGTTTTTATGGAGGATAAATGGTATTTTATATATTTTAAGCGTGTTTTTACTATATAATTATAGTAATTTCCACATTTTAAATAGTAAATAAGTTAGTACTATTCTCCCAAAATACTTAGTTGTTTCAAAAGAATTGGGTATATTTGTATTCTAAATTTTTATAGTATGGCATACTTAAATGAGAATGTAACCTACATTGGCAAAACTGGAACTAAATACTCTTTTAGATTATTTACCCACGAAACCGTTTTTTCTGAAAAAAGTGGCGGCGTTTATTTATTTGGTAAAAGAACTGATAATCCAACTGGAGGTGGATTAATAACTAAATTATATTTTGGCAAAGCTAAAATCTTTAATGAAAGATTAGATAATCATGAAAAATGGGATGCAGCTAAAAAATTAGGCTGTAATTGCATCGGCATACACGCTACAGGTAGCGAAAGTATAAGTCTAACGGTTGAAGAAGATATTTTAAAGAACAATGACACCCCTTTAAACACTCATCATAATTCATAAGGCCGTATCTTCTTTAATTCCTAAATATTTTATTTTAAGCAGGTAAGTAAAGCGAGAATATCTTTTTAGATCAAAAATGTAATCTCTTTTAAAGAAGAAGTTAAGTAATCGCATTACCTTGTACCTTAATAGTGAGTTGTAGCCTTTGAAACCGTACTGACCCCAACCGGCCTGCCTGCCGGTAGGCAGGGTTTTCAACAGCCTTCGCGGTTAATTCAGTATCTTCACACAAAATAAATTCTCCATTTTGAAGTTTACTGAATTTGGATTTGACGAAAGATTGATGGAAGGGATCAATGCCTCAGGTTACGAAGAAGCTACCCCGGTACAGGAACAGGTTATCCCATTGATAATGGCTGGCAAAGATGTTATCGCATCGGCTCAAACGGGCACGGGTAAAACTGCTGCTTTTTTATTGCCCCTCATTAATAAGATCATTACAGATCCCCATGAAGATCATACCAACAATGCATTGGTGATAGTACCCACGCGCGAACTGGCGATACAGATCGCCCAGCACATGGAAGGGCTCTCTTATTTTACTTCGGTTAGTTCAATCGCTGTTTTTGGTGGTGGCGATGGCAATGCTTTTGTACAGGAAAAAAAAGCATTGAGTCATGGTGCGGATATCGTGATCTGTACTCCCGGAAAAATGATGGCGCATATTAAAATGGGCTATGTAAAATTAAGCGGACTAAAGTACCTGATCCTGGATGAGGCAGACCGGATGCTGGATATGGGATTTTATGATGATATCATGTTTATCATCAGTAACCTGCCGAAGAAAAGACAGAACCTGCTGTTTTCGGCTACTATGCCGCATAAGATCAGGGAAATGGCCAGAAAGATATTGCATCAACCCGCAGAGATAAATATTTCGCTGAGTAAGCCTCCCGAAAAAATTATCCAGGAAGCGTTTATTGTGTATGATACCCAGAAGATCCCATTGGTAAAGTTCCTGCTGAGGAAAAAGGATTTTAAATCGGTATTGATATTCTGCAGCAGTAAAATAAGTGTAAAACAATTGACCAGGGAATTAAAGCGCAGCGGTTTGCCTGCAGATGAAATTCACAGTGACCTGGAACAGGCCAAAAGAGAAGAAGTGTTGATGTATTTTAAAAGCGGCCGGATTCCTATATTGGTGGCAACAGATATCCTTAGCAGGGGTATTGATATTGATAATATTGACCTTGTCATTAATTATGATGTGCCGCATGATGGAGAAGATTATGTGCATCGTATTGGACGTACAGCCAGGGCAGAAGCGGATGGAACAGCTTATACATTCGTGAGTGTAAAAGAGCAACGGAAATTTTTAGCCATTGAAAAATTATTGGGTAAACCCGTACCCAAAGCCAGCATCCCTGCTGAATTGGGCGAAACCCCGGAATTTAATGCCGCCGCAGGTTCCAGGCATGGCGGTGATAAAAGAAATTTTAAAAGGCCCATGCATCAGGGAGGAAAGACGGGCGCCAGGCATTCCAGGAATTGAATATTTAATATTGAAGATGTAATATTTTTTTCAATTCGAAATACTCTGCGAAATAAGAACTGGGATACAGGTTAAAGGAAATATTAAATATTAAATATTAAATCTTCAATATTAAATCTATCCTGGAATATATTTGTAAAAACAAAATTCCATCAGCCCTGTTCCCGACATATTAGCCAATCCCATTGAATACATTACCGGTGTAAGCGCATTAAGGGGCGACCTGTTGCGTAAAGAACTCGGCATATTCACTTTTAAGGATCTGTTGGAGCATTTCCCAATCCGTCATGTGGATAAAACAAAAGTGGATAAGATCTCATCCCTTACTCACAATAATGAATATGCGCAGGTAGCCGGTACAATTACATCTGTTGAAGTGCTTGGGGAAAAAAGAGGGAAGCGGCTGGCAGTAACACTGGAGGATGATACCGGTGAAATTGAATTGATCTGGTTCCAGGGAATGAGCTGGATGCAAAAGACAATACAGGTTGGCCATCAGTACCTGGTATTTGGGCGCCTGGGTTTTTTTATGGGACATCCCCAGATCGCCCACCCCGAAATTGAAATCCTTACCCAGCAAAAAGCCGGTGGTAAAAATTTCCTGGAGCCGGTTTATCCTTCCACGGAAAAATTAAAAGCGAAGGGATTAAACGGCAGGGCTCTCGGTAAATTAACTTATGCATTACTGCAATTGCTTTCCGAAAAAGATCTTCCTGAGAATTTACCGGAATCCCTCATCAAACAATATAAATTCATCAGCCGTTTTGCCGCATACCGGCATATTCATTTTCCTGCATCTGAACAGCATTATGCACATGCGGTACGCCGGTTAAAATTTGAAGAGTTATTTTATGCGCAGTTAAGACTGGGATTAATAAAAAGTACCAGGCATCGTTTCAGCAGGGGATCGGTATTTGGACAGGTAGGGGATCTTTTCAATACTTTTTATAAAAAATACCGGCCCTTTGAATTGACCGGGGCACAAAAAAAAGTACTCAAAGAGATTCGGAATGATACAGGCAACGGCAGGCAAATGAACAGGCTCTTACAGGGAGATGTGGGTAGTGGAAAAACCATTGTGGCGTTGCTGATGATGTTGATCGCTGCTGATAATGGATTTCAAAGTGTAATGATGGCCCCCACAGAGATATTGGCCAGGCAACATTATAACAGTGTCACAGATTTGTTGAAAGATATGCCTGTTTGTGTAAAAATGCTGACGGGCTCATCTGTTAGTAAAGAACGAAAAATAGTTTTGAAAAGTTGTGAAGATGGTTCTTTGAATATTTTAATTGGCACACATGCTGTATTAGAAGATAATGTGATATTTAAGAACCTGGGGCTTGCCGTGGTGGATGAGCAGCACAAATTCGGCGTGGCGCAAAGGGCACAATTGTGGAAAAAAAATTCTATCCCGCCACACGTGCTGGTGATGACTGCAACGCCCATTCCACGTACCCTTGCGCTTACTGCTTACGGAGACCTTGATTACAGCGTGATCGATGAATTACCCCCTGGCAGGCAACCGGTAAAGACTGTACATCGTTCTGAAAGTGCAAGGCCGCAGGTAATGAGTTTTTTAAAAGAGGAGATAAAAAAAGGAAGGCAGGCATATGTGGTTTACCCTTTGATCGAAGAAAGCAGCAAACAGGATTATGAAAACCTGATGAAGGGGTATGAAGAAGTGAAATCATTCTTTCCTGAACCAAAGTATTGGATCAGTATGGTGCATGGTAAACAGACGGCGTTACAAAAAGAAACCAACATGCAAAGGTTTGTAAATGGAGACACGCAGATCATGGTAAGCACAACTGTTATTGAAGTGGGAGTGGATATACCCAATGCAAGTGTGATGCTGATAGAAAGCGCTGAAAAATTTGGTTTATCACAATTGCACCAGCTTCGGGGCAGGGTAGGCAGGGGCGCAGAAAAAAGTTTTTGCATATTATTAACAGGGCCTAAAATATCAAACGATGCCAGGGAAAGGTTAAAGATAATGGTGGCTACCAACGATGGATTTAAGATTGCTGAGAAGGATCTTGAGATCCGTGGCCCCGGTGATATTGAAGGAACAAAACAAAGCGGTATGTTAAACTTTAAACTGGCAAACATAGTCCAAGATAAAATAATACTGGAAGCTGCCCGTAATGCTGCCGCAAGTATACTGGACAATGATGCTGACCTGGAAATGGAAGCGAATTTGCCCGTAAAAAACTATTTGATTCAGCAAAAAGGCAAAACAGCATGGAGTAAAATTTCGTAAATATGTACGCACTCCCTAATGAAAAAAAGATGCGGTTAAGTTAAACTATAACATGGATTGTATCGTTTTAATTGAGTACTTTGTAAAAAAGATATACTTGGGCATTTTGAGGAAAATAATATTAAATTTTTTATTTACACTTTCAGCATTTTTTGTTGTTAATATTGGTTTTGCACAGGTCCAGTTTATTCAAAACAAGGGGCAATGGGATAGTAAAGTAAATTACCGGGGAGATTTTTCTACCGGTGCCTTCTTCCTGGAGAACCAGGGATTTACTGTTTTAGTAAATGATCCTACTGACCTTAATGCGGTATTTGAATTGATTCATGGAGGGCACAAGCCGCTTCCTGCCACACCCCAACCCGTTATCCTGCACTCGCAGGCTTATAAGGTAGATTTTTTAGGGAATACCGGGAACATTCAAAAAGTACCTGATAAGATGTTACCTAATTACAATAATTATTTTATTGGTAATGATCCTGCCAAATGGGCGGGTGATTGTAAAATATTCCAGGCTGTTACTTATGAAAATGTGTATCCCCATATAGACGTGCGCTACTACAGTGATGCCGGAAATTTAAAATACGATCTTATTGTTCATCCCGGAGGTAATATAGATGCTATTGCCATGCGTTACACCGGTGTTGAAAATCTTTCGGTGAAAAATAAAGAATTGAACATCGGCACTACTGTTGGAAATATAAAAGAATTATATCCCTACAGCTACCAGGTGATGAGTGGCAAAAGGGAAACCGTGGAATGTAAATATGTGGTAAAAGACAATATTGTGCGGTTTAAAGTGAAAGATTACTCACCCAACTCCACAATTGTAATTGACCCTACAATCATTTTTTGCTCATTTACCGGAAGTTCAGGCGACAATTGGGGCTATACTGCAACACCCGGTCCGGATGGAAGTTTTTTTGCAGGTGGTATTGTATACGCAACAGGCTACCCGGTTTCTCCGGGAGCTTTCCAGACTGTATTTGCAGGAGGTGTGGGTGACGATGCTATAGGATTGGGTTATGATATAGCTATAATTAAATTGTCACCCGATGGTACTAATCGTGTATATGCAACATATCTTGGCGGATCTGGCGGCAATGAACAACCGCACAGCATGATATGTGATGGGCAGGGCAATTTAATTGTTGCAGGAAGAAGTAATTCTCCCTCTACTGGTGCAGGTGCTTATCCATTAAAGCCTGCGGGAAACACGGTTGGCCCCGGAGGCGGTTATGATATTGTAATAACCAAATTCAATGCCGCCGGAACAGCCATTCTAGGTTCTGTTAAAATTGGCGGTGCCGCTAATGACGGAGTTAACATAAGGGGTAAATATGTTGCACCTGACGGAGTTGATGCAACACGAAGAAATTATGGCGATGATGCCAGGAGTGAAGTGATATTGGATAATAACAATAATGTTTATTTAGCGTCCTGTACCCAATCTTCGGGTTTAGAGCAAGATGGCGGTTTCCCGATCAGAAATTCACTCATCCAGCCTGTATTCGGGGGTGGCAGGCAGGATGGTGTAATAATTAAATTAACACCCGATCTTTCCTCAGTATTATTCAGCACTTATTTTGGAGCAAATGGAGATGACGCCTGTTTTGTTTTATCATTAAGCCCCGTAACAGGAAATTTATATGTGGCTGGCGGTACCACCAATGCCGCCGGGGGCAATATTACTACTCCTTTGCCCGGAGACAAAACCACCGTCATTCATGATACTAACCAGGGCGGAGAAACAGATGGCTTTGTTACAGAATTAAAAAATGATGGCTCCGCCGTTATTAAAACAACTTATCTCGGCACAACCGGGAATGACCTTGTATATGGATTAAAGTTTGATAAATTCGGTTTCCCTTATGTGATGGGAACAACAACGGGCAGTTGGCCGGTGATCAGTGCCGGTTTCAGTAACGTAGGGGGTAAACAATTCATCAGTAAACTTCAACCTGATTTGTCTGCTTTTGTTTACTCCACAGTTTTTGGTACCAATACTGGCACTAATGGCCCCCCAAATCTTTCACCAAATGCTTTCCTGGTAGACCGTTGTCAGAATGTATATGTTTCCGGGTGGGGTGGCGGCATAAATATTGATAAGGAGTTTCCTTCTGCGGGTACCTTTGGTTTGTCGGAAGTTAATCCATTAGTAAATGGTAATGGCCAGCCAATTACACAACCCGATGGGGCTGATTTTTACTTTTTTGTATTAGAAAAAAATGCCCAAAGCCAACTTTTTGGATCTCATTTTGGTCAGAATGGCGGCTTTGGTGATCATGTTGACGGAGGTACCAGTCGTTTTGATGCCAATGGGATCATTTACCAGGCGATCTGTGCCAACTGTGGCCATGGTGCGGTATTTCCCACAACACCGGGCGTTTGGGCACCGCTTAATGGTGCCAGCATTTGCAACGAGGCGGGTGTAAAAATTGAAATGAATTTTGCAGGAGTGGGGGCAAGTGTAAAAGCAACAATTGATGGAGTGGTCGATACCATTGGTTGCGTACCATTAACCATAAATTTTACAGATACTTTGGCAAAAGGTAAGATGTATATTTGGGATTATGGCGATACGTCCAGTCCGAAAAAGGATACTACGTTTGCGCCAAACAATTCTACTTCTCATATTTATACACATGTAGGCACATATAGAGTTATGTTGGTGTCTGTTGATTCTACCACCTGTAATGTGGCGGATACCGCTTATGTGAATGTAAAAGTGGGTAATAATACGGTAACTGCGGATTTTGATTATGTGAAACTGGATTCCTGCAACAGTCTCCGGTACAAGTTTAATAATAAGACTACGGCCGTATTGCCGAATTATACAAACCAGAGTTTTTTATGGGATTTCGGGGATGGTTCTCCCAAAATACGAACGGGTTTTACATCGGTGATACACACTTTCCCTTCTGTGGGGACTTATAAAATAGTATTGATAGTTGATGATACTACGTTTTGCAATGAACCGGATTCGGCACAGAAAACACTTCGGATAAGCCCTAACGTTAGGGCTATGTTCACAACACCTGCAATAGGTTGTGTGCCCTATGCTGCCCAGTTTGAAAACACCTCATTGGGCGGCACTGATTTTTACTGGGAGTTTGGGGATGGCACTCCACTTACTTTAAATAATAACCCTACTTTCACATATACCTATAATAATACCGGTACTTATAATGTCCGTTTAATTGCAATTGATACCGGCACCTGTAATAAAGTGGATACTTCCGCTTATTTTGCCATTACTGTTTTCCCCATACCAACGGCAAGCTTTAGCTGGTCGCCTGATCCGCCGAAGGAGAATACGCCCACACAATTTTTTAATAATTCCAGTGGAGCCAACCGTTATGTATGGGATTTTGGCGATGGGGATGGTTCTACAGATATAAACCCGGTTCATCAATACAATGCAACCGGTACTTATAAAGCCATTCTGTATGCTTTCAATGTGGCGAATTGTGTGGATAGTTTACAAAGAAATGTACCCGTCATTATCGTTCCATTGCTGGATGTGCCCAATGCATTTACTCCGGGAAGATTTGGAACAAATGCAATTGTTATGGTGGTTGGTTTTGGTATCGGGAAAATGGACTGGAGGATCTACAACAGGTGGGGCCAGGTTGTATTTAGAACAGAAGACAGAAAACAGGGATGGGATGGTACTTTCAAAGGTACATTGCAACCAATGGACGTGTATACCTATACGTTAGACGTAGAATTTACAGATGGTGTTAAATTGCGAAAGACGGGAGATATCAGTTTGTTGAGGTAGACACCAATAGCGGAGATTGATGCGAAGAATAGTATAGAAAATTGGAACGCCGTTTGTGTTATTGCTGAGTAAAGATAAAAAAGTACAAGAGTGCGACGCAAGAATGTTTAATAGTAGTACTTAAGCCTGGTACAAAAAGAAAAATCAATGTTGAGTAAAATAAAAATATTATTACTTGCAGCCTGCAGCTTGCTGCTTGGAGATGCCCTCCAGGCGCAGGACCTGCATTTTTCTCAATTCTTCAACGCGCCCCTGCTCACCAACCCGGCTAATACGGGCTTTATCCCTGATGCCGATTACCGTTTCGGGGGTACATACCGCGATCAATGGAGTTCCATATTGACTGCGCCTTATAAAACCTCCAGTATTTTTGGAGATGCGCAATTGTTTAGGGACAAAATAGAGAATGGTTGGTTGGGAATTGGCGGCGTTTTGCTCTATGACCAGGCAGGAGAAGGCAGTTTAAGAAGTACAAAAATATATGGATCACTGGCCTATCACCAGATGCTTGGCCTCAGCAGCCTGGTTTCTGCCGGTTTCAATTTGGGATGGGCCAACAAAAGAATTGATGAGACAAAACTATTATTCCCGAGCCAGTTTAATGGCAAATTCTTTGATCATACTGTAACGCCTACGGTTATATTAGCCAACAATAGCGCAAGTTACCTGGATATACAGGTAGGAATGAATTATGCATATTTCCCGCAGGAAAATGTTTATTTTAATGCGGGCTATTCGATACAGCATGTAAACACCCCCAAAGAAAGTTTTTTTGATGATAATACCGACAATGGCCGAATTCCCATGCGTCATATCGGTTTCCTGAATGCCATTTTAAAAGTCAATGACAGGGTCATTATTAACCCCAATGCCTATTTTACCATGCAGGCAAAAGCAACCGAAGTGATGTTTGGCTTAAATGGTAATTATAACTTAACGGAATTCGGAGAAAAACAATTGATAGCCGGCCTGTATTATCGTTTGGGTGATGCAATTGCCCCAATGGTTGGTTTTGAAGTGGGCAGCACTAAATTTACTTTCAGTTATGACGCCACTCTGTCTAATTTAAATCAATACAATAATTATCGTGGTGCGCTGGAATTGAGCATCGTTAAAAAAGGTTTTTATCCCGAAAATACTGACAGGCACTCGCTTTGCCCCAGTTTTGCAAATTTTTAATTGAAGCGCTTAAAAAAGTAACCACTGTCGGGGTTTACAACCGCCGACAGGGTTCTTTCAACATGCCTTTTACTCCTTATCGATCGTGATCTTAAAGTGATCTTCTTTAAAATATTTCCTGTATTTGTCTGTTACATTTTCAGGTTGTTTTTTGCCATTGATACACAGATCCTTGTCTTTATATTCAATTGAAAAACCGGCTTTTTGATTGATGAGTCCATCATTTTCCATTTCATTGAACATTGCTTTCAATAACCTGAGTTCTTTTTTCCCTTCATCAATACCATTCCTGGCTTCCTGCATAATTTTATCCAGGTCGATCTTTTTGATTTCCACTTTAGTTTTTTCAATTTCCAGTTTGGCATTCTCCAATTCTTTTTTGAACTCTTTCGTATCAATATTGTAGATCTCATCGCGGGTTTTTTCGAGTTCCTGTTTTGCTTCCTGCATGGCCTTGTTTATTTCCCCGCTATGTTTATCCCAATCCATGTCTTTTAGTGAGGATCTTACATCAGCCAGCATTTTATCCAGGTCAATGTTTTTTAAAGAAAGCTCCACGTTTTTCATAATTTTTTCCATATCCACCTCGTTTAGGGAATTTTCCACTTCTTTCTGAATTTTGTCAAAATCAATTTTTTTTATTTCATCGCCTACCTGCAGGATTGTCCCGTCTAACTGGCTGCTCAGCTTATCAAAATCTTTCATCTTCATATGATCTTCAAAATTTTTTTCAGGAATTGTGTCATCTGAAAATTGTTCCGGGTCAAATTTCTGTCTTACATAAGGGGAGTCTTGAAAAGACATCAAAATACCGCCAAACAATAGCATGGCGGCAAGGCCTGTGAAGGCTTTTCTGTTTTTTAAAATAAATTGTTTCATGGCTTTACTTTAGTTGGTTAATGGTTAAATACGAATAATTTCGTAACAAATATAATCAGCCCTTTCAATTATTGCAATGAGTTAATAAAATTTAACAATTCGGATAGTTTACCCGCTTCCCGACAACATTTTAAGAACTCACTATTTTATACGATTTTTACACAAATAATGTTACATGCATACCGGAGCGGAAAGCGGAAAAAAAGTTATCGAACAAATTGAGCATTTCAAAAGTATTGTGGGTGAAGCCCATGTTTTTGTAGATGAGGAAAGTTTGAATAACTATGCACATGATGAAACAGAGAACCTTCATTTTCTTCCGGATGTGGTGATAAAACCGAGAACTGCCAAAGAGATCAGCGCTATTTTGATCATTTGTAACGAACATAGAATTCCGGTTACACCAAGAGGCGCCGGTACCGGACTAAGCGGTGGCGCATTACCTCACCTTGGAGGTGTATTGATCTCTTCAGAACGGATGAATTCGATTCTTGAAATTGATGAACGCAATTTGCAGGTGATCACCGAACCCGGTGTGATCACTGAAGTATTGCAAAATGCTGTAAAAGAAAAGGGATTGTTTTACCCGCCGGATCCCAGCAGCAGGGGGAGCTGTTTTATTGGCGGTAATATTGCCGAGAACAGTGGCGGGCCCAAAGCGGTGAAATACGGAGTTGTAAAAGATTATGTGCTGAATCTTGAATTGGTTTTGCCTACCGGGGAAATTATCTGGACGGGCGCGAATGTATTAAAAAATTCAACCGGCTATAATTTAACACAATTGATCGTGGGAAGTGAAGGAACTTTGGGAATAGTTACTAAAATTGTATTGAAGCTATTGCCTTACCCGAAGTATGACTTGTTGATGCTGGTGCCATTTAATTCACTGGAAAAAGCGGGCGAAGCGGTAAGTGCAATTTTCAGGGCAGGCTTCACACCCAGTGCATTGGAACTGGTGGAGATAGACGCTTTAAAAATTGTGAGTACATTTGTGGATAGTACAGCCGTGGCCGTTACAGAAGACCTTGAAGCGCATTTGATCATTGAAGTGGATGGTAATCATCCGGACACCCTGATGAGCGAAATGGAATCCATTTCGGCATTGCTGATTCAATATGATTGCGGGGAAATATTCTTTGCTGATGATGCGCAACAGAAGGCGGAGCTTTGGAAACTGCGCCGTCGTGTAGCCGAAGCCGTTAAGCTGGATGGTTATACGATCGAAGAAGATACCGTGGTACCCAGGGCCGCATTGCCTGCATTGATACGCGGCGTAAAAGCATTGGGAAAGCAATATGATTTCCGGGCGGTATGCTATGGCCATGCCGGCGACGGGAACCTTCATATCCGGATAAAAAAAGAAGGAAGCATCTATAGCCTCCACAATCCGGATATCATACCCGCATTAACGGCTTTATTTGAACTGGTAAAAAAATTAGGAGGAACCATCAGCGGCGAACACGGTATTGGCCTGGTGCAAAAAGAATATATGGGTATTCTGTTTCCCGATGCCAATATGAAATTAATGAAAGGGATAAAAAAAATATTTGACCCCAATAATATTATGAATAGCGGCAAGATTTTTGATAATTGATTAAACTTTAACGGGATATCATTATAGCTAACCCCCTAACAATGTTGTAAAATTAAAAGTACACGCTCATGAAAAAACTAATTTTTGTTTTGGTATTATCCGGTATGGCATTTAGTTCAATGGCCCAGGATGAAAAGAAAGATCAGGATAAGAAAAAAAGTAAGTTTAAGAAGGAGAATCTTTTTTTGGGGGGAAGCCTGTCTGCTTCATTTTTTAACGGCGAAACCCTGTTGGGAGTAAGCCCGTATTTTGGGTACAGCCTTAATAAATACGTGGATGTTGCGGCATCTCTTAATTTTAATTATATCTCGCAAAGGGATTATATTGATTATGGCGATAAAATAAGACAAACCGATTATGGCCCCGGTGTATTTGTTCGTTTGTTTCCCGTAAATTTTTTATTTGTACAGGCACAATACGAACATAATTTTATCAGGGAAAGATATATCCCTGCCGATAACAGCATCTACCTGCCTTCTACAACAAGCTTTGATGCCAACAGTCTTTTATTAGGAGGCGGGTATACCAGTGGCAGGAGGGATGGCAACAATACTTTTTACTACGTGTCTATCAGCTGGGATGTGGCAAAGGTGGCTGAATCGCCCTACGTGGATGGCCTTGGCAGAAGTTACCCGGTAATAAGGGCAGGTTATAATATTGGCTTATTCCAGGGCAGGCACGGCAGGAGATAATATTAGTGAAGGTATTGTTTCATTTCACGCACCGTGTCCAGGATAACGATCTTGTCTTCAATTTTGTCGTATAAAAAATTTTCCTCCTGCATTTGTCTGGCATGAGCGATCAGGTGGTTGTAAAATCCTGCTGTATTGAGGATGAATATTTTTTTATCATGGATATTCAGCTGGTTCCAGGTAAGCATTTCAAAAAGTTCATCCAGGGTGCCGAAGCCTCCTGGTAAAATAATGGCTGCATCACATTTTTCGTACAACATCAGTTTGCGTGTATGCATCGTATCCACAATGATCAGTTCAGTAATGCCTTCATGATGGATCTCCCATTCGGTAAGGGCTTTAGGAATGATACCGGTAACTTTCCCGTTTTTTTCCAAAGCCCCATTGGCCACCGCCCCCATGATACCTTTATTGCCCCCGCCATAAATGAGGACGATATTTTCAGCAGCCAGTAAATGCCCCAATTCCCTTGCCTGTTCCATAAACAATGGATTATTGCCGCTTTTAGAACCACAAAAAACTGCCAGGTACCTGATCTGCATAAATTGTACAATTTAATTATCCGCAAAGACACGATTTTTTCTCTATTTTCAATTTTATTTTTACTTAAACAGCTTCGCATGTCGCCATTCGTTTTATTTTCCTTTGTGATCGGGTATTTTTTAATATTGTTGCTGGTAGCTTATCTTACTTCACGCAATTCCAATAATGAATCTTTCTTTATCGGCAACCGAAGCAGTAACTGGATGCTGGTGGCATTTGGCATGATCGGCACATCGCTGAGTGGTGTTACGTTTGTGAGTGTGCCCGGTGCGGTAGGTAAAGAATCATTCGGTTATTTCCAGATCGTAATTGGTTACCTCATCGGTTATATGGTAATTGCCTATGTATTGCTGCCATTGTATTACCGGCTCCGTCTTACTTCCATTTATAATTACCTGCACCAGCGCTTTGGCGTGATGGCCTACAAAACAGGAGCATCTTTTTTTATTTTATCCCGTACATTGGGTGCCACAGCGCGTTTATACTTAGTAGTTAGAATTTTACAGGACACTATTCTGTCAAGCTTCGGTGTTCCTTTCTGGGCCACTACTGTTATCATTTTAGTGATGATCTTATTGTACACTTTTGAGGGTGGTGTAAAAACCATTGTATGGACGGATACCTTGCAAACCACCTGCATGCTGGCTGGCCTGGTAGTATGTGTGATCTATATTTTAAGCCAGCTGCATCTTGATTTTTCGGGAGGCTTACATGCATTATCTGATAAAGGCTATACCAAAATTTTTGTTACTGATCCCGACAGTAAATTATTTTTTGTAAAACAAATTTTAGCCGGTGCTTTTATCACTGTTACCATGACCGGCCTTGACCAGGAGATGATGCAGAAAAATATCAGTGTGAAGAACCTGAAGGATTCGCAAAAGAATATGATCACATTTTCTGTTATCCTGTTAATAGTGAATTTTCTTTTCCTGTTGCTTGGCGGCTTATTGTATTTATACGCCGGACAAAACGGTGTTACCGAAACCGGGGATAAAATTTTCCCGGCCATTGCCATGAGCCATATGCCGCATTTCATTTCCATTATTTTTATCATCGCTTTGATCTCGGCATTATTTCCAAGTGCAGATGGTGCCATCACCGCATTGACCTCTTCCTTCTGCATTGATATCCTCGGAATGCAGCGTACTACGGAAGGTACAGTTGCTGCAAAGAAAAAGACAAGGCATATCGTGCATATTATTTTTGCGGCTGTTTTTTTATTGTTTGTTATGATATTTAAGTGGGCCAATAACCCCAGTATGATCGGGGTGATATTAAAAGTTGCGGGCTATACGTATGGGCCATTATTAGGTTTGTTTGCATTTGGTATCTTAACGAAACGGCGATTAAATGATAAACTGGTTCCATTGATCGCTGTGGCTGCTCCTTTGATTTGTTTTTTCCTGGATAAATACCAGGAGAATCTTTTTGGTTCTTTCCAGATCGGGCTGGAATTATTAATTATTAATGGATTACTCACATTTGCCGGCTTGTTAATGATTTCAAAAAAGCAATAAAAAACAAAAATTTTCAACGTATTTTTGCAAGGTTAGTAAGTGCCATTCTTCACGCTTCACCTGTGTGGAATGGCACATGTTTTTATAAGCATAAAAGAGCAACATTTATTTTTGATGGAATTGGTAAACCATATCGCCGAAAAATATGCAGCGCAAAATACCGCTGCGCTGGATGATGTACTGCATGAGATAGAGGAGTATACCTTATCCAATCATACTCATCCACAAATGCTCAGCGGGCACGTACAGGGAAAACTATTGGAAATGATCAGCAGCATGATACAACCCCGGCGAATCCTGGAAATTGGTACATTGACAGGGTTCAGCGCTTTATGCCTGGCAAAGGGTTTGCAAAAAGAGGGGATGCTCCATACGATTGAGATCAGGGACGAGGACGCCGCCATTGCAAAAAAATATTTTCAGAAAGCCGGGGCGGAAAAATTGATACAATTACACCTGGGAGATGCACTGGAGATCATACCATCACTCCGGGAAAGCTGGGACCTGGTTTTTATTGATGCCGACAAGGTGAACTACATAAACTATTACGAATTAACTTTACCGTCAGTTAAAAAGGGTGGTTGGATACTGGCCGATAATGTACTGTTTCACGGAGAAGTGCTGGAAGAAACGGTAACCGGGAAAAATGCAATTGCTATCCATGCATTTAATGATCATGTAGCAAAAGACAAAAGGGTTGAGCAGGTAATGCTTACCGTAAGAGACGGACTGTTACTCATCCAAAAAACCTGAGAAAATGCAAAAATGTGGCCTGGCTTTTTTAACCTGTTTTATCAGCATTTGCGTTTGTGCGCAGCGGATCAGCCCTGAACAATATATTGAACAATATAAGGATATTGCCATCAGTGAAATGAAACGGGTGGGTGTACCCGCAGCCATTACCCTGGCGCAGGGCCTCCTGGAAACAGAAAACGGGAATAGTGAACTGGTGAAAAAATCCAACAATCATTTTGGAATAAAATGCAAGAATACCTGGACAGGTGCAAGTGTTACTCATGATGATGATGCCAAGGGGGAGTGCTTCAGGGCTTATGAAACAGCGGAAGAAAGTTTCCGGGACCACAGTGATTTTTTGCGTGCCAATATTCGTTATGGAAGCTTATTCAAACTGGATGCAACTGATTACCGAAGCTGGGCTTATGGTTTAAAAAAAGCGGGTTATGCCACCAATCCTCTGTATCCCCAGATCCTTATAAAAAATATTGAACAGTATAACCTTCAACAGTACACATTAGTAGCGGCTGGAGAGTTACCGGGGGCTGATCCATCCAAATTTAAACCCGATAGCGTGGTAGCGACACCGGTAGTGGTAAATGATATTAAAGACAGTTCGGCCGAAAATGTTATTGATGTCCCGGATAAGATCATTACTATCAACAACAGTAAATGCGTATTTGTATTGAAAGGAGTATCCTTATTGGTGATAGCCATAAAAAATAAGATCAATTTGAGCAGTTTGCTGGAATATAACGAACTGGCCAAAGATGGCATTTTGGTCAAAGACCAATATGTGTACCTGCAGAAAAAATCAAAAACCGGCGAAAAAGATTATTACATTGTGCAGGCAGGAGAAGGGATGTATGATATTTCCCAGAAAAACGGGATCCAGTTGCGATACCTTTTGCAATATAATAATTTAAAAAATGACGAAACGCCTGTTGCCGGCTCTAAAATATTTTTGAAACCGGGTTTACAATCAATTGCTGCAGAAAAAACTGAATTGATGAAGGCCAGGATACATATTGTGATGGCAAAAGAAGGGTTGTATACCATTGCGAAAAAATATAACGTAACAGTACAACAATTAAAAGAATGGAATAACCTTAGCGGCAATGACCTGGTACCGGGACAGCAATTAATTATTTCAAAATAATCTAAAACCAGCCTTACTTCATCAGGCATTAAATTTTGAATTCAAATGATCATACAGGTACTCGATAAAAAATTTCAGCCTTATCTTAAGGCAGAACAGATCCATGAGCAGATAGGTAAACTGGCTGCCAGGATCAATAGTGATTATGAGGGGAAGCGCCCTTTGTTCATTGCTATCTTAAATGGCTCGTTTATGTTTGCTGCTGATCTTTTTAAAGAGCTTACGATTGATGCGGAAATATGTTTTATTAAACTGGCATCTTACAAGGGAACCAAATCTACAGGAAATGTGATCACCTCCATCGGTCTTGATGAGCCATTAAAAGACAGGCACGTGGTGATCGTAGAAGATATTGTTGACACCGGAAAAACTTTATTTGAATTTTTACCACAACTGCGGGACCAGCAGCCACGTTCCCTGAAAATTGCCGCACTGTTGCATAAGCCTGATGCGTTGGTTTTTCCGCTTACAATTGATTATCTTGGATTTAATGTACCTGATAAATTTTTGCTTGGTTATGGTTTGGATTATGATGGGTTGGGACGAAATCTTAAAGAAATTTACCAGTTAGTTGAATGATCGTCAGGCAACATAACGGGTAAATTGATTGTCTTGGTTCTGTGTCCTGTTTTGTTGTACTGCAATTATTTTTCTTTTGATAAAGTTTTTTGCTCATATTCCGTTACTGTTACTTGCATTTTGCTCAAATGCCCAATACTATTTACGGGGAGAAATAAAAGACGGAAAAAATCAACCCCTGCAAAACGTAAAAATTCTTTTACACTCCAATCATTATCTTTATTTCTCTGGTTTGGGAGGAAGCTTTGGCATTACCACAAATATGCTGAATGATTCCCTTACGATAAGCCTGGAGGGATATGAAACAAAAATGATAAAGGCAAATGCAGTGCAGTGGCAATCTATTAATTTAAATGTATTGCCTTCCAATGTCAACCGAAACAGGCCGAGATTAATTTCTATAACAAAGGACCTTAATCAAACCTCAAAATTTCACTGGATCATCAATGACGAAACATATTTTCAATTGGTGGAAAATGAATACGTAAATGCAAGGCAATTTCCCAATACAGGATTTTCGCTGAATGTAAATAAGGCTTCCTACAGCAATGTGCGGCGTTTCATCAACATGGGTAGTACCGTGCCGCCGGATGCTGTAAGAACAGAGGAATTGCTGAATTATTTTAACCTCCATTACAGAGAACCTGAAAACGATGATATTTTCAGGATGGAATCGCAATTAACTTCCTGTCCCTGGAATGATGAAAAACAATTGCTCATTTTAAATATCAATGCAAAAAAAATAGACCTTGATAAAATTCCTCCTGGCAATTTTGTTTTCCTGATTGATGCATCCGGGAGTATGGATATGCCAAACCGCCTGCCCTTATTGAAAGCGGCATTTCAATTATTTGTAAAAAACCTGAGAGCAATAGACACGGTATCCATAGTTACTTACGGAGGCTCCATTGGTATCTGGCTTGAACCCACGAGTGGCGCTGAAAAAGAAAAGATCATTAAATCCATTGAAGAATTGGAGGCCAGTGGTGATACAAACGGAGGTGGAGCGATCATGACAGCTTATCAACTTGCTCAAAGTACATTTATTAAAGGAGGGATCAACAGGGTGATACTGGCAACAGACGGCGACTTTAACGTAGGGCTTAGTTCCGAAAAAGATTTGGATGATCTGATCACCAAGGAACGGCAAACGGGCGTGTATCTTACCTGCCTGGGTGTGGGTATGGGTAATTTCAAGGATTCCAAGTTAGAGACGCTTGCCAAAAGAGGCAATGGAAATTATGCTTATTTAGATGATATTAATGAAGCCGAAAAAGTGTTGGTAAAAGAACTCACACAAAATTTTTATGCAGTTGCAGATAATGTATTTATGAATCTGCAGTTTAATCCCAGGCTGGTAAAAGAATACAGGTTGATAGGGTTTGATAATAAAAAAGACGCTGTATCCGACAGTACCATTGACCTTGAAGGAGGTGAAATAGGCAGCGGAAACAGTATATTGGCCATATTTGAAATTGTAGCTGCCAACGACAATCTTTTATCAGGAGATTTTACAGACAGGGAAGGCATTGCAAGTGCGTCTATGCGGTATAGTTTGTGTAATGACACTACGCTCCGGCACCTGGTTAAAACCTGCCCGGCTAATCTTATCGAATTTAAAGATATTGATAAAGAATTTCAGTTTGCCACTGCAGTAGCGATGTTTGGATTAAAAGTAAAACAGTCAAAATACATTAAAGGTGTGGAATGGATGGATATACAAAATATTGCTACCAGTTCTTATGACGTAAAAAGTTACCTGCAAACAGCATTTTTACAGTTAGTAGAAAAAGCCCAAAAAATATATTCTGTTAAAAAGAAAAGAAAAAAGAAGGATACTAATTAAGAAGTGAATGAGTGATTGACGGGGTTGATACTGGATCCTTGATACTAGATTCTGGATAGGGTTCAAGTAGCGAAAAGTTCTTCACTGTTTGTAGTGTGTCCAGTATCCAGCATCAAGTATCCAGTATCAAGTATCCATCATCCTTTCATCAACTAAACATCTCCCTTACTTTTTCAAAAAAAGATTTATCATTCTTCTCAGGTTTTGGCGCAAAATTGGGCGACTGCTGCAATTTTTCGAGCATATTTTTTTCCTCCGTGCTTAGGTGTTGCGGGGTCCAAACATTCACCTGTATTAGCTGGTCGCCTTTTTCATAACTGTTTACATTGGGAAACCCTTTTCCTTTCAACCGGAATATCTTCCCGCTTTGCGTGCCTGGAGGGATCTTTATCTTGGCCCTGCCATCAATGGTGGGTACTTCAACCTGTGTACCAAATACCGCATCTGGTATGGAGATATGAAGATCAAAAGCTACATTCAGCCCATCCCTGTGCAGTTGAGGGTGAGCTTCTTCCTCGATCAGTACGATCAGGTCACCTGCTGAGCCGCCACGTTCACCTGCATTGCCTTTGCCACCAATGCTCAGTTGCATTCCTTCCTGTACTCCTGCAGGTATATCGATGGTTACCGTGTCTTCGCCGTACAACCTTCCTTCGCCTTTACATGAAATGCATTTATGCGTTACCGTGCTTCCTTCACCGTTACAGGTCGGGCAGGTGGTAACAGTTTGCATCTGTCCTAAAAAAGTATTTTGTACCCTTCGAACCTGGCCACTTCCGCCACAGGAACTGCAGGTCTGCACACTGTTTTTATCTTTTGCCCCGTTTCCCCCGCAGTAGCTGCACAACACATATTTTTTTACTTTGATGGTTTTGGTAGTGCCTTTGGCGATCTCTTCAAAATTGAGTTTGAGCTTTACCCTCAGGTTACTGCCTCTTACACCACGGCTTCTGCCGCTACCGCTTCTCTTGTTGCCTCCACCAAAAAAACTTCCAAAAGGACTGGCCTCTCCAAAAATATCCCCAAACTGGCTGAAAATATCATCCATATTCATGCCTCCTCCACTATAACCACTTCCACCACGGCCGGGGCTAAACGCCTGGTGGCCGAACCGGTCGTATTGTGACTTTTTATCCCCATCACTTAAAATTTCATAAGCTTCAGCAGCTTCCTTGAATTTTTCTTCCGCAGCTTTATCACCCGGATTACGGTCGGGATGATATTGCATGGCTACCTTACGATATGCCTTTTTTATCTCATCGGGTGATGCAGATTTGGAAATGCCAAGTGTTTCGTAATAATCTTTCTTCATAATAATCTCAATATGCAAATGTGCAGATGTGCAAATATGCAAAATTTAATCCGGAGATTTATTCTATTTAGGTCAGGGCTTTTTATTTGCACATCTGCACATCTGCACATTTGCAAATTTGCATATTTATTTTCCAACAACTACTTTTGCAAAACGGATGATCTTTCCATTCAGGTAATATCCCTTTTCAATCTCATCTACAACCTTGCCTTTCTTATTTTCTGGTGCAGGAATTTCCGTTATGGCTTCATGTTTTTCTGAATCAAAATCCTGGTTGATACTTTCCATAGCTTTCAATCCCCTTGATTGTAAGGTAGTCCTCAGTTTATTAAATACCAGCAGGATGCCTTCTTTATTGGTTTCAATATCATTGCCTTCCTGTAATTGTTTTTCGGCGCGGTCACAATCATCCATTACTTCCAGTAAAGAAATGATCACGTCTTTACCTGCAGTTTGGATCATCTCCAATCTTTCTTTTGCATTGCGGCGCTTGAAGTTGTCGAATTCTGCAAAAAGGCGCAGGTATTTATCTTTTTGCTCTTCAAGTTCCGACTGGATTTTTTCCAAAGCGTCTTCAGCACCGAGGTTACTCAAATGTGTATTACCGGGTAAATCAGCATCGGCATTAATATTCATTTCTTCGTTTTCTGTTCTAAAATGCTCTTTTTCTGTCATAATATTTTTTCTTCTGCTTCCTTCCCACCTGGGAAGAGCAATTTTTGGCTCTTAAAAATTGTTTGCAAAGGTACAACAGTCAAACATTTTGCCAAGCCTTGTTTTGCGGTCAAATTGGCAATTTTTATGGTGTGCACAGGCTGTTTTTAACCGTCTTGACACAATAACTACCTTTACGGCGCAATGAAAAGTATCTTTTTAAATAAAAACATCAGCCGCAGGATTGAATCGGGGCATCCCTGGATATTTGGGAATGAGGTAAACAAGGGTAAGGCATTGGATAGCGCTGCAAAGGCCGGGGAAGTGGTGGATGTGTACACCCATGATAAAAAATTCATTGGCAGGGGATATATCAATCCGCTGTCACAAATCATGGTTCGGCTGCTTACCAGGGATAAAAATGAAATGATTGACGAACAATTTTTTTTCAACAGGATAAAAAAAGCCTGGGAGTACCGTACAACAATCGGTTATACCGAAAACTGCCGCCTGGTTTTTGGTGAGGCAGATGAGCTCCCGCAACTGATCATTGATAAATTCAACGATTATTTTGTTATACAAACACTTGCACTTGGTATTGATGTATGGAAACCCGCAATTGTAAAAGCGATCGAAAAAATATTTTCTCCAAAAGGCATTTACGAACGTAATGATGTGCCTGTAAGGGAACTGGAAGGTTTGGAACAACAAAAAGGATTTCTGTCTTCACCATTCGATACCGATATCATTATCAATGAGAACGGGATAAAATTTCATGTAGATATTGCCAACGGTCAAAAGACCGGTTATTTTTTAGACCAGCAGGATAACCGAAAGACCATTGAGCATATTGTAAAGGATGCCGATGTGTTGGGCGCTTTTTGTTATACCGGTTCTTTTGAAATTACGGCGGCCCACTTTGGGGCAAGGTCGGTTTTGGGTTTGGACATTTCTGAAAAAGCTGTTGCGATGTGTGAACAAAACGCATTACTGAATGGGGTAGACGCAATTTGTACATTTAAATGTGTAAATGCTTTTGATGTATTGAAAGGATGGGCAAAAGAAGGCGCGTCTTGGGATGTGGTGATGCTTGATCCGCCTTCATTTACCAAAAACCGGGCTACTCTTGACAAAGCCGTGGCCGGCTATAAAGAAATTAATTTGCGTGGAATGAAACTGGTGAAACCGGGTGGATTTTTAGTTACATCAAGTTGTACCAATTTAGTACAACCTGAATTGTTTTTGGATATTATACAAATGGCGGCTTATGATGCAAAACGAAAGATCCGCCAGGTGGTATTCAATGCCCAATCGCCAGACCACCCGATCATACGCGGACAGGAAAATACGCATTACCTGAAGTTCCTGATTGTTCAGGTGATGTGAAAGTGAATGGCTTAATGGCTAATTGTTTAATTGTTGTAGGTGTATAACTACATATAGAGACTTTGTTTATGGAAACTGCATAGCAATTTAACCATTCAGCAATTAAACAATAAATTTTTGGCTATTTAACAACGATGAACCTTCCTGATTCGATAAACTCTCCGTTTTTATCAAGCAATTTATAATAATAAAAACCGCGGTAAAATTCATCCAGGGGGATGGTTATCTTTTGAGGAGTATTTACTACTTCATATACTTTTTTTCCGATGAAACTAAATACCTGGAAAGTGAATGATTTATCATAACCACGCTGGAACTCAAAATATATAACCGTAGTGGCCGGGATCGGATAACTCTTGATCAACTTTGCATCTGCATCGCCGGAGCCGGCGTTTTTATTTTGAGCAAAAGAAGTAAATGTTAATCCAATAAGAAAAGTAAATATGTAAATAAATTTTTTCAATACAGTAAAAGTAATAAAATCTTTCAAATAACCAATACTTTATAAATAATCTGCTTAAAGCTTTGCTGTAATATATATAGAATAATCAATATAAGTATGTGATAATTATTTTTTTAATGCAATTTTCACCTTAAACCGGTCAAAATTTGATTAATGGCTTCAAAATCGGGTATATCCCCGGCAATTTCCAGAACCTGAGCATAACGAACAATCCCCTCCCTATCAATTACAAAAGCCGATCGTTTACTTACTCCTTTCATCTCCAGTATCCAATCCTGGTATAAACTGCCATATGCCGCCGAAACTTCTTTGTTAAAATCACTGAGCAGGATAAAATTATATTGCTGGTCTTCCTTAAACTTTTTCAGTGTAAAAACCGAATCTACCGAGATGCCAATCACCTGTGCATGGGCATCGTTATAACGGCTCATATCATCGCGTACAGCACATAACTCTTTAGTACAAACGCCGGTGAATGCCTGGGGAAAAAACAAGAGTAAAACATTTTTTCTCTTAAAATCAGCAAGGCTCACTTTGCTTTTATTGGTATCAAATAAACTGAATTCCGGGGCTACTTTTCCAACTTCAATTGCCATCATGCGTATTTTATTTTTTGTAAAGATAGGTATTGTGTAAAAATTGTTAACAGCAATTGCATCCTTTTGGTTTAATTAGCAGACTCATATTTAAACCAAAACTATTTATTATGAATAAGTACATTACAGAATTTATCGGTGCCTTTTTCCTGGTGATGGGTGCAATTTTAGGTGGAGCACCTGGTGCTGCCCTGGCGTTAATGATCATGGTTTATGCTGGCGGACATATTTCGGGTGGACATTATAATCCGGCAGTGACCCTTTCGGTATGGATGCGTGGAAAAATTGAAATGAAAGATGCTTTCATGTACTGGATATTCCAGTTCGCAGGTGCAGTTGTTGCAGCTTTAGTGGTAACTTATATTTTTAAGGAAGAGGGGGGCGGAATTTGTGTGATCCCTGATGGTGGCGGTACCAAGGCAATCATAGCAGAATTATTGGGAACCTTCGCGTTAGCGTATGTTGTTTTAAATGTGGCAACTGCAAAAGGCACCAGTGGAAATAGTTTTTACGGTTTGGCAATCGGAGCCACAGTTTTGGCTATGGCCATGGCAGTTGGAAAGTTTTCAGGAGGCGCATTCAATCCTGCGGTGGCAGTTGGTTTGTTGATTCAGAAATCTTTTTGCTGGGATAACTGGTGGATCTATTTTGTGGGTACATTGGGCGGCGGTGCCCTGGCTGCCATCATCTTCAGTTTAAATAACCCCGACGATAAATAATAATTTTTTAAAAGAAGAGGCCCCCGTAAAAACGGGGGCCGTTGTTATCCAAACAATCCATAAAAACAAAAATCTTTAATTTGTTAGTTCACGACTTTCGAAATTAGGATTAGTTTAGTTTTTTTAAAACCGCGGGCACCTCACCGCATCGCTGCTGCTATTGCTCCGGTTTACATATTTTTGATAGGTCAGCGAAATTTCAAATCCGCCGCGCCCGCTACTGGCTGAGGTCAACTGTGATATATTGGCATCATAACTAACAGCTACGGCTAATGGCTTAAATTCCAGCTTGGCCACGGGTACCAGGGCATCTTTCCAGCGTAAAAAAGCACCTGCACTGATAATGTATTTCGGATCATCCATATCATCCAGTTTCCAGGAAAACAAGGAGCCGGCTATTGTTTCGGTGTAGGTACCCTGTTTTGAATAATCTGCCTGTATGGTGAAATAGGAATAATCATTCATACTCATCTTTGCACCTGCTGAGGCAACCCATTTAGGTGTCATTGTATAATCCGGGTTTCCATAAAATGAAATTTTCGGGGCCTTATTGAAATGTTGGTAAGCAAGGCCTATAAAAAGATTATTATCTGTGTTATCACCCAGTTGTGTATTAAAACTCATACCTACACTTCCGTCAAAATAAGAATAGGAACTTTTTGTAAATGTTTCTCCATCGGGCAAGCCGGCATTGTAAGCGGTACCATCAAACTGGCTGTTGGTGGTGATCTTACTCCGGTCAATTTTACGTTGAACCAGTCCACCCATCATGCCAAGGGATAAATACATATTTCTTTCTGAGCTGAGTGATTTGTGATAATTTAATGCGGGCAGAATATGAGTGGAACTTAGGGCAACCGTTCCGGCCTTGTCGTATAATAACTCGCCGCCAAGGGTTAAAAAATCATCAGACCTGCCCACGGGTAATTTATATTCGGCATTTAATGAACCGGTCTGGTATGGATCTGTAACACTGTTCCATTGGGTTCTGTAAACCATTTGTACCCTGATATCACCAGTGAAGATACCAGCCAGTGCAGGATTACGCAACAACGGCGTTTCAAAAAATTGGGAAAAATGTATGTCTTGCGAAATTACTTTTGATGTAATGGTAAGCAAAATTAACAGGCTCCACATATATTTGTGTAAACCTCTTCTCATGGTATTGGATTTAGGATTGTCGGATCTTTATTATTCAAAGGTTAGAGTATAAACGGAAATATATGGGTTTTATTATAGGGAACCTATATTTTTATAATGAGCCGGATACTGGTTGTCTATGCTGTATGCAAAATAAATGAGGTAAGAAAGGATGGCAAGGAAAATGAAAAGCCGTCCAACCCTGAGGCTGGACGGCTTTTACAAACAATTTTATTGAATTTAGCTTTTAACCACTGTTGTTTTAGTCTTGTTTTTGGTTTTTTTGGTTGATTTGGTAGGTTTAGCCAGTTCATCTTCTTTAGCTTTTTGTTCAGCATCGGCTTTTACTTTGGCATCATTCTCCAGTTTCCATTTGTCGAAATCTTCTACTGCCAATACATCACCGGTGATCGTAATGCTTTTTACTTCATCCACGCCTGCAAATTTTACAGTAAGGTGTTTGTCAAAATGACTTACTCCTGCTGCGTTATAAGTAGCATTGATAACACCTGTTTTCCCGGGAGCGATGGGCTCTTTTGTGTAGTTGGAAATAGTACAACCGCATGTAGGGTTGGCCTGTTCAATGATCAACGGGTCTTTACTGATATTTGTAACAGTAAATGTGGCTGTTGCAGGAACACCCTGTTTTACTTTACCCAGGTCAATTGTTTCAGATGTGAATTTGGCCACATCGATTACTGTTTTTTGGGCAAAGAGAATAGAAGCAAGTGATAATGCTGCTACGGATAGAATTAATTTCTTCATGATTATTGTTTTTTAGTTTTTGATTTCGTTAAGATTTTTATTTTCAGGGGCAGAAGTGGCAGGTGTTTTCCAGACTTCCCCTTTAATAGTAATTTGTTTGGTTTGCCCTCCATTATAAGAGATCGTAATGAATTTGGTAAAGGGGCCTTCAGCCGCAGCATTATAACCCACGGTAATTTTTGTGTTGGCACCCGGAGCAATGGTTTTATCTTTTTCCCAATCAGGGGTAGTACAACCACAACTTGCCTGAACATTTGCGATCTTTAATGAATCCTTGCTTTTATTATCCACATCAAAGATATGGGTAACGGGTTTTCCCTGTGGTATCTTGCCAAAATTGAATTCAGTTTCTTTCATTACCAGTAATAACTCATCCGGAACCACGGCTGCTGTCGTTGTTCCAACAGGTGTACCCGGAGGCAGAACGCCGTTTACATTGGTAAGCGATGTTGTTCCGCTTTGTTGAGCATTCACTGCCGCAACAATACCTATTAAGAAAAGAAGGGTAAATATTTTTTTCATGTTTTTATTTTTGATTAGATTCCAAAGATACTAAAACGGGTAAATCTTACCTAAATTGTCAGGTCGTTAGGAGATTTTTAACAAAGCTGCCCACTTAATTTATATTTTTGCAAAAGATACGAACTATATGGATACAATTAATACCAATGATGCTGCTTTGCAGGAAAAACTGAGTTTTGATAATTTCAGAAACGAAGTGCTGAAAGACTATCGGATTGCCTGCGAAAGCCGTGAAACCAGTTTGCTTGGACGCAAAGAAGTTTTAACCGGTAAAGCTAAATTTGGAATATTTGGAGATGGTAAGGAAATCGCCCAGGTTACGATGGCGAAATTTTTTGAACCGGGCGATTTCAGGGCAGGCTATTACCGTGACCAGACCTTTATGTTTGCAACAGGATTGGCAACCATTGAACAGTTCTTTGCACAGTTATATGCGGATCCTGATGTAACACATGATCCTTTCAGTGCAGGCCGCCAGATGAACGCTCATTTTGCCACTAAAATGGTCAATGAAAACGGAGATTGGCTGGATCTTGCACAACGTAAAAATGTAAGCGCTGATATTGCTCCAACAGGAGGACAAATGCCCAGGGCGCTTGGGCTTGCATTTGCATCTAAATTTTTCCGGAATGTAACCGCATTGCACGACCTGAAACATTTAAGCAACAGGGGTAATGAGATTTGTTTTTGTACCATCGGTGAAGCTTCCACCAGTGAAGGCCATTTTTGGGAAACCATTAATGCTGCGGGTGTTTTGCAGGTACCCTTAGCCGTTTTTGTTTGGGATGACGGATACGGCATATCAGTTCCTAAAAAATACCAGACAACAAAAGGATCTGTTTCAGAAGTATTAAAAGGCTTTCAGAAAAAAGAGGATACGAATGGGATTGAAATTTATAAATTAAAAGGATGGGATTATGCGGGGATGTGCGAGATATTGGAACCCGCTATCCGAAAAATACGCGAAACGCATACGCCTGCACTGTTTCATGTGGAAGAACTTACCCAACCCCAGGGCCATTCCACTTCGGGTAGCCATGAACGTTATAAAAGTGCCGAGCGGCTGGCCTGGGAAAAAGAATGGGATTGCATTAAAAAGATGAGGGAATGGATCATCGCCAACGCCCTGGCCGACGAAAATGAATTGAATACGATCGATGAAAATGCAGTGGCCCATGCACGTGAGAGCAGGCAGGGAGCCTGGGATAGATATATTGCTCCCATAAAAGATGAAGTGCAGAAAACAGTTGAATTATTAAAAGATTTTATTCCGGTAAGCCCAATGGTTCAAACTGTGATAAGTGAATTACAAAATAACCGTGAACCAATGCGGAGAGACATGATGAAAGGCTTGGCCACTGTATTGGATGGTATCGGGACTGCTGCTGATACCACGGCTGTAAAAAATCATTATTCGCAACTTAAAATAATTGCCGCGAAAAGCTACAACACTTATTTGTATAATGAGGGGCCCAGGTCGGCCTTAAAGGTACCCATCGTGCCGGCAGAATATGATGATCATGCGGCCATGGTGAATGGTTATGAGGTACTCAACAAATATTTCGACGCGTTGTTTGCGTGCAATAACAAGGTAGCTGCATTTGGCGAGGACCTTGGCTTTATAGGTGATGTGAACCAGGGTTTCAGCGGCCTGCAGGAAAAATACGGCGATCAGCGTATATTCGATACCGGTATTCGCGAGCTCACCATCATGGGGCAGGGGATCGGTATGGCGCTGAGGGGCCTTAGGCCTATTGCCGAGATCCAATACCTCGATTATTTATTATACGGGCTTCAGCCTTTGAGTGATGATGTGTGTACCACGCATTTCCGCACCGCGGGGCAGCAAAGTTGCCCGCTCATCGTTCGCACGCGCGGGCATCGCCTTGAGGGCATCTGGCATAGCGGTTCGCCGATGGGCATGATCATCAATGCGCTGCGGGGTATGTATGTATGTGTGCCCCGGAATATGGTGCAGGCAGCGGGTATGTACAATACCTTATTGCAGGGTAATGACCCGGGCCTGGTCATTGAATGCCTGAATGGATACAGGCTCAAAGAAAAATTGCCCGCTAACTTAACCGCATATACGGTACCGTTAGGAGTGCCTGAAGTTATAAAAGAGGGAACTGATGTAACGATCGTAACTTATGGCTCTACAGTACGTATTGTGCTGGAAGCCACGGGGGTGTTGGATAAAACAGGCATCAGTTGTGAAGTGGTGGATGTGCAAACTTTGTTGCCATTTGACATTCATCATAAAATTGTACAATCATTACAAAAAACCAACCGTATTGTTTTTATAGATGAAGATGTTCCCGGTGGCGCTGCGGCATATATGTTCAATAAAGTGATGGAAGAACAGGGTGGGTATAAATTTTTGGATGTATCTCCCAGGACTATAACTGCAAAAGCTCACCGGCCAAGTTATGGAAGTGATGGTGATTATTTCAGTAAACCCAATGTAGAGGATGTGGTGGCAGTTATTAAGGAAATGATGGCGGAATGATGAGCAATGAGCAATGGGCAATGGGCAATGGGCAATAAGCAATTGGAGTACTCAATATGAAAACTTAAGTTTATGGGGGTAGTTAATTTTAAACAAACAAAGGTTTATAAATTGGCTTTTGAACAAGCGATGGAAATTTTTTATGTATCAAAAAATTTCCCAAAAGAAGAAAGATACTCCTTAATAGATTAGGTAAGGCGTTCTTCACGGAGTGTATGTACTAATCTGGCTGAAGCATATCGCAAAAAAATATACCCGGCAAATTTTGTTTTGAAAATTACAGACAGTGACGCCGAAAATTCTGAGACGGGTGTTTGGCTGGATTTTTCTTTGGCCTGTAATTATATGATCCTGGAACAGTACGGCCACTTTATAACACGCAATGAAGAAATAGGAAAATTATTAGGACATATGAGAAATAACCCTGACAAATATTAAAAGTTCTTCAAATTGCCCATTGCCTATTGCCCATTGCCAATTGTCTATTGCTTATTGCCCATTGCATATTCTTAATTACCAATTATGACTTTATACCAAATAGACGCTTTCACGGACAAACTCTTCGGCGGCAACCCTGCTGCAGTTATTCCTTTGGATGAATGGATCAGTGAAGAACTGATGCAGAAAATTGCACTGGAAAATAATCTTTCCGAAACCGTTTTTTTTGTTTCATCAGCCAATGCTGCTGCTGATTACGAAATAAGATGGTTTACTCCTGAACTGGAAATTAATTTATGCGGCCATGCTACGCTGGCCAGCGCGTATGTGTTGTTCAATATATTGAATTTTGATAAACCCGAAATTACATTCAGCTCCAAAGGCGGTATCCTGAAAGTACAGCAGCAGGATAACCTGATCTGCATGGATTTTCCTTCCTGGAAACCGGAACGGCTGGATGAATATCCTGCAGCACTTTCGGCCATGTTGGGGAATGTTGAAATTGTAGGCGTTTACAAACACAGGGATGTATTGGTGGAATTATTGAATGAAGATGCCGTTAAAAACTGTATGCCTGATTTTTCTTTGATGAAAAAACATATTGATAAAATGATCATTACTGCACCGGGGGATTCAAAATCAACCCGGTCAGACGGGACGTCAGGCCGGGTTGATTTTGTTTCCCGTTTTTTTGCGCCCGGTGCCGGAATTGACGAAGACCCGGTTACCGGTTCCGCACACTCGCAGTTGATACCATTCTGGAGTGAAAAACTGAATAAACATGCACTTCATGCTTTGCAATTATCAAAACGCGGTGGTGAGATTTGGTGTGAGCAGAACGGAGACAGGGTAATGATGAAGGGCAGCGCTGTTTATTACATGAAGGGGGAAATACAGATATAAGTCTTCCGAAGTTTTTGAAAATTCCGGAAGTCTTAACATCGTTTACTTCAGGTTATGATATACTTTCTGTACATCGTCATCCTGTTCAAGATGATCCACTAATTTTAATACTTCATTGGATTGTTCTTCGTTTAATTCAACAGCATTCATGGGTATCCTTGTCAATTCTGCACTCGTCACTCCAATACCTTTTTCTTCCAGCGCCTTACTCATATTTCCGAATTCAGTGAAGGCCGTGCGGATAACAATATTGCCTTCACTGTCTTCACCAATTTCTTCCAGGCCAAAATCAATGAGTTCCAGTTCCAGGTCTTCAATGTTTAAACCACTGTTCTTCATTTTGAATTCTCCCATGCGGTTAAAAGTGAATGCCACACTGCCACTGGTGCCTAAAGCGCCACCATTCTTGGTAAAATGCATTCTTACGTTGGCTACGGTCCTGGTTGGATTATCTGTTGCGGTTTCTACCAGCAATGCAATGCCATGGAGGGCATAACCTTCATATACGATCTCTTCATAATTACTGGTATCCTTGCCCATCGCCCTTTTGATAGCCGCTTCCACACGGTCTTTGGGCATATTCACCGCTTTTGCATTCAGGTAACATCTTCTTAAAGCAGGGTTATTATCGGGGTCAGGACCGGCAGCTTTTACTGCAATGGCGATCTCTTTGCCAATGCGGGTAAAATTCTTTGCCATTTTATCCCAACGGGCAAACATGGTACTCTTTCTTACTTCAAATATTCTTCCCATACTATGGTTTTGAGTTTCGGGTTTCGGGTTAGGGCAGCAAATTTAAGGAAAATCATTTTGTTTGAGTTGTCGTGCCAATGTTTTGTAGTGGGTCAGTTTGAAAAACGAAATTTTCGATTTGTCCTGTCATGCAGGGGAACGAAGCCTGCCTACCGGACAGGCAGGCATCTCTATGTGCTCACGTTGAGATTCTTCCTTCGTCAGAATGACAAACTGACCCACTACCCACTGTTTGGCATTTTAAATTTTGGAGAGAACCTGATAATAGTAGCAGGTTAAACTTTTTAATCACCTCATAGTGGCCTGACAACTAACATAGTGGCCAGACAACTGACAAATCCGTAAGTTTGCTCACTAATTATTTGTTATGGAAAAGAAAGCTGTTTATTACGCAGACTATTTACAACTCGACAAGATCACGGGGGCACAAGACCCTGAAAGTTTTAAAGCCGGGAATACCCCTGCGCACGATGAAATGCTTTTTATTATCATTCACCAGGCCTATGAATTGTGGTTCAAACAAATTTTATTTGAAGTGAATTCTGTTCTTGCGATCATGAACAAACCCGCACTGAATGATAACTCGCCCGAAATGCAAACCGTTGTGCATCGTCTACGCAGGGTAGTTACCATTTTGAAAGTGCTGGTGCAGCAGATCGATATACTGGAAACAATGACGCCAATGGATTTTTTGGATTTCAGGGATATGCTTCGGCCAGCCTCGGGTTTTCAAAGCTACCAGTTCAAAGTGCTGGAAGCAAAGCTGGGGCTTAAATTTGAACAGCGTCAGGGGCAGGATTATTACATTTCACAACTGAAAGAAAAAGATATTGCCATAATAAAAGACGCAGAACACAGCAAGTCAGTTATTGAACTCATTAATGCATGGTTGGAAAGAATGCCTTTTATTACCGGAAATTTCTGGGCTGACTATGAACAGATCTATGTGAACAGCCTTGCAGATGCAGAAAAAAATAATGAAGCTTTTTTTAAGAATGTATTCAACGATGATTCAATAAATAGCGACCGGCAATTGACTCCTAAAGCATGCAGGTCGGCTTTATTTATCATGTTGTACCGCGGTTATCCCATGCTGGAATTGCCCTTCCAGTTATTGGATACCCTGTTGGAAATAGATAACCAGCTGGGCAACTGGCGATATCGTCATATCAATATGGTGCAGCGCATGATCGGTACGCGCATCGGTACCGGAGGCAGCAGTGGCGCGGGATATTTAAAGGCTGCGATGGATAAGCATTATATTTTTAAGGAGCTCTCGCAGTTGAATAGTTTTTTAATTGACAGGAGAAAATTACCGGAATTGCCGGGGGAGTTGACGGAGAGGCTGGGGTACAAAAATTAATAATTAACAATTAATAATTTTTTCAATTCGTTAGTTCATACAACAAACGATTTCTCCTTCAAGCTTAAGGAATTATTAATTCTTAATTATTAATTTTTAATTGGTTTATACCAACTCCTTCAACTTTTCCACCACTACATCCACTTCAGCCCTCGTATTATGTTTGCTAAAACTAAACCTTACGGTTACCTGATTTGGATTATTGTTGATGGCGCGGATCACATGGCTGCCCTGGTCGGCGCCCGAAGTGCAGGCGCTGCCGCCACTGGCGCAGATATGATTGATATCGAGATTGAATAAAATCATTTCTGATTTTTCTGTTTTGGGAAAACTGACACTCAGCACCGTATATAAACTTCTTCCCAACACGTCGCCGTTAAATGCCACGCGGGGAATATGTTTTTTCAGTTCATCGTACATGTAATATTTTAATGTGCCGATATAAGCGCTGTCGTCTTCATAATTTGCAGTGGCCATTTCCAAAGCTTTTGCAAAACCCACAATGCCATACACATTTTCGGTACCGGCACGCATGTTGCGCTCCTGCCCGCCGCCGTGTACAAAGGGTTTTATTTTTACATTTTCATTGATGTATAAAATGCCGGCCCCTTTTGGCCCGTGGAATTTATGCGCAGAGCCGGTTATAAAATGTACCGGTGTATTCCTGAGATCAAAAGGGAAATGGCCAACAGTTTGCACCGTATCGCTGTGAAAAATGGCATTATACAATTTGCATAATTTCCCGATGGCATGGATGTCTAAAATATTTCCGATCTCATTGTTGGCATGCATTAAAGTAACCAGCGTTTTTTCTTCACTTGCTGCCAGCAATTTTTCGAGGTCATCAATATCCACATGCCCGTTGGGCAATAATTTTACATAACTCACTTTAGCAATATCCATTTTATCCAGGTGCTCTACAGAATGTGAAACGGCATGGTGTTCAATAGCGGAAGTAATGATGTGTTTGCAGCCCAGGTCCCTTACTGCTGCTGTTATTGCCGTGTTACTGCTTTCGGTTCCGCAACTGGTAAAAAATATTTCGGCAGGATGGGCATGTAAGATCTTTGCCACCGACTTTCTTGCTGTTTCAATAGCCATGCGGCTTTCCCTCCCATAAGAATAAATGGAAGAGGGGTTGCCAAATTTTTCTGTTAAGTATGGCATCATCAGTTCCAGCACCTGCGGATCGAGGGATGTAGTAGCGGCATTATCGAAATATATTCTTTTAGAGTCCATGGTTAATTATCAATAAACAATACACAATAGGCAATGGGCAATAGGCAATAGGCAATAGGCAATAGGCAATGATGGTGTACAATAATTTAAAGTTCTTTTAATTTTTCAAATACCACCTTTAAAATTTTCAAACAACTCATTTTAAAGTGGAGTGCCCGCAAGTTCCTCCGCCGCGGCGGAGGCGGAGGGGGTCACATCATCTCCCCGATATCCTGCATTAACCTCTTTGCAATATTATCGGCTGTTGTTTCAAAATTACTTTCAGCATAGATACGAATGATGGGTTCTGTATTGCTGGTACGTAAATGTACCCAGTCGTTATCAAATTCTATCTTTAGGCCGTCTTCGGTATTGACCGGGTGATTTTTATATTTGTCTTTAATTTTTTTTAAAACGCCTTTCACATCAAGCCCGTTTTGCAAAGCGATCTTATTTTTACTGATAAAATAATCAGGATAGGTATTGCGCAACTGTTTGATGGTTTTTTTGCTTTGCGCCAGGTATGTTAAAAAAAGTGCAATGCCGATCAATGCGTCCCTGCCATAGTGCAGGTCGGGCATAATAATGCCACCATTCCCTTCTCCGCCGATCACCGCATTTACTGCCTTCATCTTATTTACCACGTTCACTTCGCCCACGGTGCTGGGGAAATATTCGCCCCCATGCTTAACCGTGATATCTTTCAATGCCCTTGTGGAAGAAAGGTTGGAAACCGTATTGCCTTTTCTTTTACTTAATACATAATCCGCTACAGCAACCAATGTATATTCTTCGCCAAACATGCTGCCGTCTTCGCAAACAAAACAGAGGCGGTCCACATCGGGGTCAACTGCAATACCCAGATCGGCATTATTTTTTGTGACCTGGTTGCTGAGATCGGTTAAATGTTCGGGCAAGGGCTCGGGGTTGTGCGCAAATTCTCCATTCACTTCTTCATTCAGTACCACGATTTCCTTTACGCCTAATGCCTTTAATAATGCAGGTACGGCCATGGCACCGGTACTGTTAATGGCATCCACATAAATAACAAAATTTTTCTTTTTGATGGCTTTGGGGTCCACTAATTCATGTTGCAGGATGGCTTCAATGTGTTTTGCCAATGCTGTTTCATCTTTGGTGCATGTGCCCAGTTTATCTACTGCGGCAAAAAGGAAATCGGCTTTCCCCGCCAGGTCCAAAATGAGCTGTCCTTCATCAGCATTAATGAATTCTCCTTTGTGGTTCAGCAATTTCAGTGCATTCCATTCTTTAGGGTTATGGCTTGCGGTAATAATGATCCCGCCGGCTGCATTCTCAAATTTCACGGCCATTTCCACGGTTGGGGTAGTGGTCAAACCCAGGTCAATCACGTCTAGGCCCAGGCCGATCAATGTATTTACAACAAGGTTACTGATCATTTCACCACTGATACGACCGTCGCGGCCAATAATGATTGTATTGCCGTTATGCTGCTGCATTAACCAGCTTCCGTAGGCGGCGGTGAATTTCACCACATCAAGCGGGGTAAGGTTATCATTGGTGTTACCACCGATGGTGCCTCGTATGCCGGAAATACTTTTTATCAATGCCATGCGCGTTTGTTTAGGGATGGCAAAGATAATAAAGAGTTAGGAGTTCATAGTTCATAGTTAAGAGTTAAAAGTATTGTTGGGATTTTGTATTCGTTTACTCCGGACTCTGAACTATTGACTATAGACTACTAACTTTGCCCTATGCAAGAAACCTGGTTCAAGGATTGGTTCAACTCACCCTATTATCACCTGCTTTATTTTAACAGGGATGACCGGGAAGCCGCCGCATTTATTGATAAACTGATCAGTTACCTGAAGCCGGTTCCAGGTTGTAACATGCTGGATGTGGCATGTGGTAAGGGAAGGCATTCCATTCAATTGGCCGGTAAAGGTTTTGATGTTACCGGGATCGACCTGAGCGAAGACAGTATCAATGAAGCACTGCAGCACGAAACTGATACGCTTCATTTTTACCGGCACGACATGCGCTTGCCCTTCTGGATAAATTATTTTGATTATGCTTTTAATTTTTTCACCAGTTTTGGTTATTTCAGGACCAGGCGTGAAAATGATGATGCTATCAGAACAATTGCCCAGGCAGTAAGACCCAACGGGATTTTTGTAATGGATTACCTGAATGTACACTATGCCGAAGATCATCTTATCCATCAATCGAATAAACAGATCGATGAAGTGAATTTCATCATCACCAAGTGGTATGATGAAACGCATTTTTATAAAAAAATAATTATAGAAGATGAAGGGTTCCAGGAGCCATTGGTCTTTACCGAAAAAGTAGCAAAATTTTCTTTGGGAGATTTTACAGAGATGTTTGCATACCAGGGACTGCAGATACAGGAAGTGTTTGGCGATTATAATTTTTCCAATTATGATGTGAAGAAGTCGCCACGCTTAGTGATGATCGCTAAAAAGGTAGCCCCCTCCGCCGCGGCGGAGGAACTGACCATCAGGTAGCCAACTGAATATACTTTGTTCTTCTTTTTTTAAATATGAATAACAGGAGCATACCTAATAAAGCGCCTGTGGAAGTTATTGCCAGTCCGGATACAAAACCATCACTTCCTAAAAAAACTACCCATGTACTACTTTTTTTTCTTTCTTTTTCTTCGCCATTGGCATACTGAATGATCTCTTTCTGTTTTTTTATTTTGATCTCCCCATTTTCTATGCTGATGATCTTGTACACTTCAATAAGACCGTTGATGGAAGGACTTACGATCGTTGCTCCCCCGACCTGTATATCAGAAACGAAATAGTTTCCGTCTTTATCCATCGCCATCAAGGAACTTTTATCATCGCCTCTTGTGCCGACTGAATATCGTTTATTGTTTTCCACCAATATGGTATCCACGGGATTGGGCCGGTAACCCATATCGTAATGATAACTATGATGCAAACAGGAATAGGTAAACGCGGGAAATTTATCGAGGTTGGTAAACATGAATTGCTTGTGGATATGCCCTGGATTTACCACGTCTGCTGTTGCAGAAAAAGAAAGCATCACCAATACTAATGCCGTGAAGAACTTGCGAAGCATACATTGTAATTTATATAAATTTAATCTTTCTTTTCCATAGAAACAAGAGGAATGTAAAATGTAAAATATTGAACCATGCCTACCGGCAGGCAGGTGAAAAATGCAAAAGGAGGAAGAACATCTGCCCAACTTTTACATTTTAATTTTTTCATTTAATATTTTTTAATTCCCTTTACGGTTATTCACCAGCATCCACCTTGCCGTTTCATAAAATGCAGAAGTAAGCTCGGATAATTTACGTTTCACTGAATCCTGCTGGGGTAAGGATAATGGGGGCAGGTTGTCTTTCATGGGAACCAGGTCTTCCTGTGTAATATTGATATTTTTTATGAAATAATAATCGTCTGTAACGATGCCTATATTTCCTTCATCATGATGAATAATGAACGCCGTGTGCAACAGATTTTGCTGGTTGATCACATCCCTGCCCAGCGTTGTATTTACATAAGGTTGATGGATCATCCCGGCCAATGTGGGCAGCACATCTATCTGTGAAACGGTGTAACGGTAACGGGCAGGCGAAAGCAGGGCCGGGGCGTAATACAACAGCGGCACGTGTTCATCGCTTAGCCGGTAGGAGGTCCAGGCTTTGGGATACTCTGCGCCGGCTTCGCCCTCCACGCCATGGTCGCCCACAAAAACAAAAATGGTGTTGTTGAAATAGGCTTGTTGTTTGGCGGCTTCTATAAATTTTTTAAAACAGAAATCGGTGTAGCAAAAAGCCTCATATTCCGCCTGCGAATCAAAACCATATTTTGCAAGCAGATCTTTTTCGATCTTTGCACAACTGAATTCTTTTTCTGCCGGCGGTATCATAAAAGGCCGGTGGTTATGGGCTGTTTGTATCACTGCAAAAAAGGGCTTCGGCTGGTTTTTCAATACCTCATTTGCTTCCTTGAACAAGTCCCTGTCGCTGATGCCCCATACATTGATCTCCGGCGATGTATACTTCCCCTTTTCATAAATATGGATGCTGTCCACATTATTCATCAAACCGCGGAAATTATTGAACTGGCTTCTGCCCCCGATAAAATAAAATTTGTCATAACCTTCAAAACTGTTGATGATCGTTTTTTGGTTAACGGCATCTTCGTTTTGGGTAGAGAATTTAGCCATCTGTACATCCGGGATGCCGGTAATGGTGGCATACAATCCACGGGCTGTGCCAAATGTTGGGGTAAAACAATGATCAAAGAAAATGCCGTTATTGCACATTTCATTAAAGTAAGGCGTAGTGTTGAGTTTATTGCCACTCATGCTGCTTTTGTACATGCTGAAACTTTCGCATAACACCAACACCACATTGGGCTTGCTTTCCAGGCTGCGGCTATTGGGCATGGTATAGCGGTAGTAAGATAATTTTGATCGTGTAGCAGAATCCAGCTGCAGGTAATTGGCCAATACACCATAATATTTTTTATCAGGAATGGAATTGCTGTCAGCTTTACGGAATTTTAAAGTGGTGATAAAATTCTGAAAAGGATTCAGTGCGAGGTAACTTTTAAAATTATCATTGAGCTGGTAAGCATCCTGGCGGGTAAGCGGACGCAAACACATAAAGCCATACACAAACCAAACCATCACCAGCAAAGCCACCAGGTACCATCGCCGCTGGTATTCAAATTTGTGCAATTGGCTTTTTGTATTTACCGCCGCATGTGTACGCCTGAATAATTTTGCCACTATGAAAACCGCAAAGCCAAGGCCGATCAATATCCAGATGATGGGATAGGTTTCCCAAACCATCCGGAACATTTCATAAGGATCGTCTTTAAAATTGAGCGCACTGGCACCAATACGGGTATGGTTGTAACTGAAATTCCCGAAATCGGCCCCATAAAAAAACATGATGACCAGTGTAATGAACGACAGGTAAATGGTCCATCCTTTTTTATTTTTATCTGAATGAAACGGAGAAAATTTCTTGTAGATGGATAAAACAATGATGGGGGAAAGTGCAATAGTGATCCATCTTAGATCGTACTTAAGCCCCAGCCAGAACGAAGGGAACAGTTCAAGTATACCAATTGACTTTGGTTTAAAACAGATCACTGTAACGATCCTGAAAGCGGTAAATATGAACAGGTAGATCAGGAATAGCTTCACTATCCATTGTATCGTTTTCGGAACCTTCCACCTGATGAGCATGTTGTAATTTTTCCTTAAGCCTGAAAAAAGAAAACGAATATACGGATTAGTCATTAGTCGGTAGTCGGTAGTTGGTAGTCGGTAGTCAGGAGTCAATAGTCAGGAGTCATTAGTCATTGTGCACGTATCATGCAATTATTGAATTTAAAAATGTACAATGATCTATAACTACCGACTACCGACTATTGACTATCGACTCCTGACTACTTTCTTATTATTCAACATCAGGTATTGGGCAGTTTCATACCAGGCATCAGTTAAACGGTTCAGGTAATTCCTTATACTATCTGTTTGTGCATTTACAGGAACGGGTTCATTGCCGGTTATGGAAACAAACTCTTCCTTACCGGATTTTAGGTTCTTTAAATAATAATAGTTATTACTTACAAGGCCGATTGTTTTTATTCCTTCATCAAAAACAAAGGCATAATTTTCCAGGGGAGGTCCTGTTTGAAATGGATGTATTGTATCAAATAAATTCCTGCCCAATGTAGTATTACGGTAACTTATTTTTGCTAACCCTGCAACGGAAGGCAATATGTCCACCTGTGAACAGATCTCGTGTAATTGTTTTGGCTGTAAGATCTTTGGTGCATAAAAAAGCAGGGGCACGTGTACGGTAGTAAGTCCTTGTTCTGTCCAGCTTTTGGGAAACATACCGGCAGCATTGCCACGGATGCCATGGTCGCCTACAAATACAAAAATAGTATTATCAAAGTACGGCTCTTTTTTTGCGGCTTCAATAAATTTCCGGTAGCAGAAATCCGTATAGCGGAAAGCATTTACTTCCTTGTTATTTTCAAATCCAAATTGCTTTAAGCTGTCTTCAGAGAACTCCGCATTTTTAAATTCTTCTTTGTCTTCTGTGGGGATACTATAGGGCCGGTGGTTATCTGCAGTTTGAATAATGGCGAAGAAAGGTTTGGTTTGCTGTTTTAGAACTTCATTTGCTTCTAAAAATAAATTCTTATCGCTGATTCCCCATACGTCTAAATTATCCGCCTTGAATTTCTGGGATAAATGCAATGCCTGTATGTTGTTAGAGAGCAAGCCCTGGATATTGGCCCATGTAGGATCGCCGCCTAAAAAATAATAGCGTTCATAACCATTGAAATCATCGATGATCGTATGCTGATCCACCGCATTGGGGTTGCGGCTTGCCGTGCTGGGGCTTTCCACATCCGGGATACCGGTAACGGTTGCCCATACGCCCCGGGCAGTGCCATAGGCAGGCGTAAAGCACCTGTCATAGAAAATCCCGTTTTTACATAACTCATTAAAATATGGAGTAGTATTTAATGGATTACCATACATACTGCTTTTATAGGCACTGAAACTTTCACATATGACCAATACGATATTGGGCTTTTTACTTACGGTGTCGGGTACACTATATTTTCTTTCAAAATTAAGCAAACCGCTGTCTGGTTTTTGTATGCCCAGCCGGTTAGCCATCAGGGGATAATATTCTTTTACCTTTTTAATATCATAGCCGGAGTTCCGGAAGCTTAATGTACTTAAAAAACTCTGGAAGGGGTTTAATGCAAGATTGGCATTAAAATCATTGCTCAGCGTATAAGCATCACTCCATCGCAAAGGGAACTGCCCGGATTTTACAACGATCTTGCCAATGATGCATTGTGCAAAAAACAAAACAGTGATGATGTAGAATCCTATCCTTTTACGATCACGTAAAGGCTGCTCATTCCTGTACCTGCGCAGCAGCCTGTTAAAAACAAATCCCGACAAGATGGCCACCACGATCAGTAATACAATGATAGTTTTAATGGGGTAGGTCTGGCCCACCATATCTTTCGAAATGCGCGCATCTGACTCCTGCAGGTAATTTAATACCGATGCATTTAACCGTTGATGGAGGTAATCAAAATGATAATAATCGGCCATATACACAAATACCATCAGGACAAACAGCAATGGCAATAAAATATTCCAAAACTTTTTTGCATTATTTTTTTTTATGGGATGGAGGAACGGAATCGCACAAAGGATCAATATGCTTAACCCGATCACGCTAACGATCCTGGCATCATAGCGCAGCCCCAGGAGGAATGCTGATCCGGGGAATGTATTTCCCGGCATATTATAGGCCCAATAAAATATGAACCTGAACAAGGTCATTACGGCCAGCAATATCAATACCACAGAAAATATCCAGCGTATCAGCCTGGGAACCTGTTTTAAAAACTGCATGAAATATTTATTTTAACCGGCTGCTAAATTAGTTTAATTATTTTTGGGTGATTCTATTTTAACAGCAATTGTACATTTGAAACAGGAACTCCTTTCATACGACCTCCATTTATTCAGGCTTATCAACAGCGATTGGCATAACCCTTTTTTTACCTGGCTGATGCCCTGGCTGCGCAATTCAGAAGTCTGGTACCCGCTATATCTTTTTTTATTTCTTTTGGCGGCGATCAATTTTAAAAAAACAGGATGGTGGTGGATAGTGTTTGCTGCCTCCACAGTAATACTCACTGATTTTGTAAGCAGTACCATTATAAAAGAATATGTGTGGCGTGTTCGTCCCTGCAATAACCCTGAGTACGCATCCTGGATCAATATCCTGGTGGGATACCGGCCACAGAGTTCAAGTTTCACTTCTTCGCATGCCGCCAATCATTTTGGCCTGGCCATGTTTTTTTATCTGACCCTCAAAAAAAGATTCGGCAAATGGCCCCTTCTGTTCTTTTTATGGGCATTCAGTATCTCTTATGCGCAGGTATATGTAGGCGTTCATTACCCGGCAGATATAATTGCAGGGGCAATGATTGGAATACTTATCGGATATTTGTCGGGCAGATCGTTTAACAGAAACTACGGTTTAGCCTGATCTTTATGTTAGATGTATTTATTTTATTGCTGCTTATGTTAATTAACGGGCTGCTCGTGATGAGCGAGATCGCACTGGTGAGTGCCCGCAAGCCCAGGCTTGATACCCTTGCCAATAAAGGCGATGCAAAGGCAAAAAGAGCATTGAAGCTGGCAGAGAACCCTGAGAAATTCTTATCCACTGCACAGATCTTCATCACCCTCATCTCCATCCTGACCGGTGTGTATTCAGGAGAAAGGTTCAGCCCGGATGTTAAACCTTTCTTTGAACAATTCAATCTTACAAAGCCTTATGCGGGTACCATCGCCACGGTGGTCATCGTTATTGCCGTAACATTTCTTTCCATCATCATCGGTGAGCTGATCCCCAAACGCATGGGCATGTTGCGTGCGGAAAAGATCGCAAGGCTGGTTGCCGGCCCCATGAATTTTTTATCGGGCCTTACTTACCCCATCGTGTGGCTGCTTTCTGCAATATCGAATCTTGTTTTCAAGGTATTCAATATAAAAAAATCGAATGACAGCGCAGTAACAGAAGAAGAAATAAAAGCGATGATTACCGAAGGCAGCGAACACGGCACCATTGAAGAAGAAGAAAAAGAGATCATCGAACGGATTTTTCACCTCGGCGACAGGAATATTACTTCATTGATGACCCATCGCACAGATATTGTTTGGTTTGATGAGAATGAAACGGTGCAGCATGTAAAAGATAAATTTTCGGAGATCATTTACTCCAGTTACCCGGTTTGTGAAGAAACCATTGATAATATCAGGGGTATCATTCATATCAAAGACCTGTTGAAATCTCCTCCCGGCAAGGTTTTAAAAGAACTGGCAAAACCCGCTTTATTCGTACCCGAAAATAATTCGGCTTACCAGTTACTGGAAAAATTCAAAGAAACAAAGATCCACAGTTGCTTTATCGTGAATGAATACGGCACACTGGAAGGCATGATCACACTGAATGATATTTTAGAAGCCATTGTGGGCGATGTGCCGCAAACGGGGCAGGAAGAATACGGGATCGTGGAAAGGGCTGATGGCACTTATTTGGTGGATGCGCAAATTCCTTTCTTTGATTTTTTGAGCCGGTTTGAAAAAACAGACTGGGCCAATGAAGATGGGCACGATTTTGATACCCTGGCGGGATTTGTATTACACGAACTGGAACATATACCCGTAACCGGTGAAACCTTTGAATGGCGCGGCTTTGATATTGAAGTAATAGATATGGACGGCCAGCGGATCGATAAATTACTTGTAAAGGTTTCGGAAGATATTAAGGAGAATATGGACGAGTAGTTTATAGTTCTTAGTTCTTAGTTCTTAGTTCAGAGGTTTTTAATTTGAGTACACTAAGATCATTTCAACAGTTTGCAAAATGAATTTCGGGCGAAGTAATGGATTACTGTCCTGCAAAATAACAGGACCTCGAATTCTTATACTCTTCGAAGTCCTCCCTTCGGGAGGATTTAGGTGGGCTTCAAAACTCAAAACTGGCCTTCTCTTCCGGGTTGATCAGCCTCGTACTTTTCCTGTTGCCATCCACGATCACATGCAGTATGCTGATCTGTTGATCCTTATAATCGTATAAAATATTATCGGTGATATCTATCCTTTTTACTGTAGCTATATTATTTACCTGGTAATAACTTATGATACCTTCTTCCTGCTGTTCGTATGCTAAAAACTGTAATGCAACAGGTTTGCCTTCTATTTTAAGAGACAAATGCTTTTGTATGTATTCATTCACTAATTTATTCATGGCAGTTTTGTCCTTTGGATTGATCAAGTCAATGATACCACTGTAATGCTGCCGCAGTGTTTTTTCAAAATCATCCGTAAAAATTTTACAGCTGATCTCTACCGTCCTGTCTTTGGCATTGTGTTCAATTTCAGTAACGCTCATGTAGATGGGGTGTGTACCGTTGCCCGTATTACCCAATAACAAGCCGCCGATCATTAACCATTTAAATAAAACTGATGCCATTTTGCAAAGGGATTAAAAAAAAACGTTTCTTTAAAAAATATTTGAACAACAAAACTAAGGCAAACATTCAATTATAGTTCGTGTTATGCAGGATTTAGGTTTTTATTTTGATATGGGATGGCATCATATCATCTCCTGGGATGCAATGGATCATATTCTTTTTGTACTGGCTTTAAGCGCCATTTATTTATTGGGCAACTGGAAGCAGGTATTGGTGCTCGTTACTGCCTTTACCATCGGGCATTCGCTGACACTGGCGCTGAGTGTATACGATATCATCCGCGTGAACAGTGCATGGGTGGAATTTTTAATACCCTGTACGATCATTGTTACGGCGCTGTTTAATTTTTTTCAAAAAGATTATCAGCCAAAATCCCTGCGGTTGAATTATTTCCTGGCACTGTTCTTTGGTTTGATACATGGCCTTGGATTTGCGAATGCCATCCGTTTCATGATGGCAAAAGATCAAACTATGGGCTGGAGTTTATTTGGTTTTAATGTGGGCCTGGAAGCGGGACAGATCTTGGTTGTATTGGGTATCCTGCTGTTGGGTTATGTGGTAGTAAATACCATTAAACTAAAACGTACATGGTGGGTATGGTCGTTGAGTGCCGTGGCTTTTTGCGTTGCAATAAAGATGGCCTGGGAAAGGTGGCCCCTGTAGTTTCATTTGTCCTGGCCGTTCCATTCATCATATTTCTTTTATAGCATTTTGCCACCAGCGGCATTTCACTTACTTTTATCGCTATAAACTAACTTCAAATGAGAAAAATTTTTGCAGCAATTTTTGCAACTTCTTTATGTGTTGCTGTTTCAGCACAGGATATTAAAAATAATCCGGGAAGCAACCATGCTAACCGCTTCGAGCAATTGGGAACCATTCTGCCTTCGCCCAATGAATTTCGCACAGCCAGCGGTGCCCCGGGGCCAAAGTATTGGCAGCAGCGTTGTGACTATGATATTGTTTGCGAACTAAATGAACCCAGCCGCCGCCTGGACGGTAAGGAAACCATTACCTATTATAATAATTCGCCTGATGTACTCACCTATTTATGGCTGCAGCTGGATGAGAACCAGCACAGTACTAAAAACAATTCGGGCTACGAGACCAGCAGCTTCATGCCAAAGTCGATCACGGAAGCCGATATCCAGCGGTACAGTGGGAAGATTGACAAGGACAGGGAATACGGCGATAATATTCTGCGTATAACCGACGCCGTTGGTAAACCATTTTCGTATACTATCAATAAAACAATGATGCGGGTGGAATTGCCACAGCCGCTTAAACCCGGGCAGCAGTTTATTTTTAAAGTAGATTGGAATTACAATATCATTGAAAGGACAAAGTATGGCGGTCGCGGGGGATATGAAAATTTCCCCGAGGACGGGAATGACCTGTATACCATGACCCAGTGGTATCCCCGCCTTTGTGTGTACAGCGATTTCCAGGGATGGCAAAACCACCAGTTCGTTGGCTCCGGTGAATTTGCACTGACCTTCGGCAATTTTAAAGTGGCGATGACCGTGCCCGCCGATCATGTGGTGATGGGAACAGGGCAGTGCCAGAACTACCAGCAGGTATTGTCTCCTGCACAAATGGCCCGCTGGCAAAAGGCGCAAACCGCAACCGATGTCACCGAGATCGTTACACTGGATGAAGCAACGGCAAGAGAAAAACAAAGATCAACCGATAAGAAAACCTGGATATTCAAGGCCGAAATGGTGCGTGATTTTGCCTGGGGTTCTTCCAGGAAATTTATTTGGGATGCCATGCCCACCATGGTGGAAGGCAAGAAAGTGATGTGCATGAGCGCCTATGGAAAAGAAGCGTATAACCTGTACCGTAAATTCAGTACAAAAACGGTGGCGCACACCATTAAATCCTATTCAAAATTCACCATTCCTTTTCCTTATCCTGTTGCACAAAGTATTGAAGCAGCTAACGGAATGGAATACCCGATGATATGTTTCAATTTCGGGCGTTGTGAAAAAGACGGTACCTATAGCGAAGGCACCAAGAACGGCATGTTGGGCGTGGTGATACACGAAGTAGGGCATAACTTTTTTCCCATGATCATTAACAGTGATGAAAGACAGTGGACATGGATGGATGAAGGACTGAATTCCTTCTGCGAATATTTAACTGAAGAATTATTTGATAATAAATATCCTGTAAGCAGGGGGCCTGCATATAAGATCGTGGATTATATGAAATTGCCCAAGGACCAGCTGGAACCCATCATGACCAACAGTGAAAATATCATCCAGTTTGGCCCCAATGCCTACAGCAAACCCACCACGGGTTTTAATATTTTGAGGGAAACCATCATGGGAAGAGAATTGTTTGATTATGCCTTTAAAGAATACGCCAGGCGCTGGGCATTCAAACACCCCACACCCGCAGATTTTTTCAGGACGATGAGTGATGCCAGCGGAGAAAGCCTGGATTGGTTCTGGAGGGGTTGGTTCTATAGTACAGATGCCTGTGATATTTCACTGGATTCTGTAAAATGGTCGGTGTTGAATACCGAAACATCCAACCTATTCAATAATAATGGGGGCATAAGAAAACAACCGGTAGCCAAGCCTGCAGTCAATGCTTTTGATGATATTTCCAAGATCCGTAACCGCGAGGATAAAAAAATTGTTTTTGCTACCGATAGAGATGAGTTACTAAGGGATTTTTACTGGAGGTACGACAGGGGCCTTGCAAGGGTTGACAGCACTCCTTTTGAGATCACACCATCCCCGGTCAGTATTGATACCTTCACAGAAGCGCAGCGCTTTCATCTTGCAGGAAATAAAAACATGTATGAACTAACGTTTAGCAATAAAGGCGGTTTGGTGATGCCTATAATAATTGAATGGACATACAAAGACGGCACTAAAGAGGTAGAAAGGATATCTGCACAGATCTGGCGTAAAAATGAAAATAAAGTAGTTAAAACCTTTATGAAAGATAAGGAAGTGGCCTCCATCCTACTGGACCCGATGAGAGAAACCGCGGATATCAATACCAGCAACAATTCATGGCCTTCAGTGGTTGAACCAAGCAAGTTTCAATTGTTTAAGACCAGAACAGGCGGTGGTGGTGGCGGCCCCAGGGGCGGGGCAAATGGCAGTGGTAACCCGATGCAGAAAGAGATAAAGAATTAAACCTGAAGACTACCGTAGTTTTAAAAACTACGGTAGTCTTCAGGTTTAAGTGAAATAAATTATCATTCTTAAGTGCTGCCCATTTCGGGCAGCTTTTTTGTAACATCTTCGTAGCTTAGTGCAATAAGTATCATAAATGAAACAGTTTAGTGTATTAATTTTCTTCCTCGGAAATGTATTCTTATCATCAGCGGGTACCGTTGATACCGTCAGCATTTTCAGCAACAGCATGCACAAAGCAATACAATGCGTGGTGATAAAACCCGATAATTATAAACATGCCATAACAAAATTTCCGGTTGTCTACCTGTTGCACGGGTACAGCGGCAGTTACAGTAATTGCATTACCAGGGTACCGCAACTGAAAGATTATGCAGATACTTACCAGGTCATCATTGTTTGTCCGGATGGAGGTTTCAGTAGCTGGTACTTCGACAGCCCGGTGGACCCTTCTTTTAAATACGAAACACATATTGCCACCGAAGTGGTGAATTATATTGATACAAATTACCGCACCCTTGCAGATAAAAACCACCGTGCCATCATGGGTAACAGTATGGGCGGCCATGGCGCATTGTTTTTGGCGTTGCGGCATCCTGATATTTTCGGCGCCGCGGCAAGTATCAGCGGGGGAGTAGACCTGGCTCTTTGTAAAACAAAATATGATATCATCAAAAGATTAGGGGATACTATTTTGCATGCAACCAATTGGCACGACTTAACCGTGATCAATTTAATTGAAAAATATACCAACACACCCGTAAAAATGAGTATTGATTGCGGAACCAGGGATATTTTTATAGAAGCCAACCGCCACCTTCACCAAAAAATGATGCAATTAAAAATCCTTCACGATTATACAGAAAGGCCCGGTGAACATACCTGGGAGTACTGGGGCAATTCCATGCCCTTCCAATTACTTTTTTTCAGGAAATTTTTTGATTCAAATTAACTCCTTCCTTTTTATCTTAAATTGAAGAAACACATGAGAAAGACCGGTATTATTTTTTTAATTTTTCTCACTGTGCAATATTGCCCGGCACAATCCGGCAGATTAAGTGAACAGATCGGTAACAGCAAAAAATTTGTACAAATTCCCAATGGTGTGATATTTGATGTGGAAAATGCCTTTGCACAGGTTACCACCTATGGCCCCACGATCATTCGGGTGAGGATATCAAAACAAAAACCATCCGGCGATTTTTCATTTGCTATAGATGATCTCCTTTCATCGTATCATTTTAAAAATGTTTCCAGCGATGGAACTAAAACCATCCTGCTTACTGATTCCATGAAAGTGGTGGTCAATAATACTCCTTTCCGCATTTCATTTTATAACCTCGAAGGAGAATTGTTAAGCGGCGACGATGATGGATTGGGCGTTAGTTGGTGGGGTAACCAGGTAAGTTGTTACCGGAAATTACACCCGGACGAAAAATTTATAGGGCTCGGTGAAAAGACGGGAGGTATAAACCGAAGAGGGCAGTTTTACAGGAACTGGAACAGCGATGTGCCTGCTTATGCAAGTAACCAGGATCCCTTGTATGCCACTATTCCTTTTTTTATTGGTGTGCATGATAAAGTTTGTTATGGCATTTTTTTTGATAATACCCACCACTCTTATTTTAATTTCGGCGGAGGCGCCGATCAGGAATTGTATCATTTCGGCGCAGATGATGGCGAGATGAATTATTATTTCTTTGGCGGGCCGGATGTGGAACAGATCCTGAAGGATTATACATCGTTAACAGGCCGTACACCCATGCCGCCTGTCTGGAGCCTGGGATACCAGCAATGCCGCTGGGGTTATGCCAACAGTAATGAGTTGTTAAATATTGCACGGACCCTCCGCGAAAAACGTATACCCGCCGACGTGGTTTATATGGATATCACTTATATGGATCATTATAAAGTGTTTACCTGGGATCCGGCAAATTTTCCGGATCCCAAAGCTATGACCGAAGCTTTGAAGAAAATGAATTTTGACCTGGTTACGATCATTGATCCCGGCATTAAAATTGAAAAAGGGTATAAGGCCTATGACGAGGGTATTGCACAGCATCATTTTGTAAAATATCCCGACGGGCATTTATATGTTGGCTCTGTATGGCCGGGTCGTTGTCATTTTCCCGACTTTACAAAAGCGTCTACCCGTACCTGGTGGGGGAATAATTTTAAAGCATCACATATAGATGCCGGGGTAAAAGGTTTCTGGAATGATATGAATGAGCCTGCAGCATGGGGCCGGGAATTCCCCAACCTGGTTGAATTCGGTGATATGCCAAACAAAGCCACTTTGTACACAATAAAAAATGCCTATGGTTTATTGATGGCACGCGCTACCTATGAAGGTACCAAGGCATTGATGAACGGTCAGCGCCCATTTGTATTAACGAGGGCATCTTATTCGGGTATTCAAAAGTTTTCTGCGCAATGGACTGGGGATAATGTTGCTTCCGATGAACACATGTTACTTGGTCAACGCCTGTTGAACAGCATGGGCGTGAGCGGTATTCCGTTTGTAGGTATGGATGTGGCCGGGTTTGTTGGTGAGGCCAATGCAGCATTGTATGAACGCTGGATGAACCTCGCCATTTATTCTCCTCTGTTCAGGAATCATTCAGAAATAAATTCCCGGAGCCATGAACCATGGACTTACGGTGAGTATAACACGAATTTTATCAGGGAGCTGATTGAACAACGTTATGAAATGATGCCTTACCTGTACAGCAGTTTTTACCAGGCACATATATCAGGAATGCCCATAGACCGTATGTTACCTGTCTATTACACCTTTGATGATAAAGTATACGATGATAAATATGGTAACGAATTTTTTTTCGGCAACAATATGTTGATTTGCCCGGTTGACAGTAAATCAATGTCGGCCGAAGTATACTTGCCGGGTAATGAAACCCGCTGGTATCGTTTTAGTGATGATAAAATGTATGTGGGCGGGCAGGCTTATTTTGTAGCAAGCCCATTAGACGACCTGCCCGTTTTTGTAAAGGAAAGCAGCATCATTCCAATGCAATGCCTGGTTCAAAGCACTAAAGAAAAAGGGGATGGCATTTTATATCTTCATATCTGGAAGGGGGTAGCCCCCGGTGTATTTACTTATTATGAAGATGATGGTAATACGTATGATTATGAAAGATCGGTCTTTTATAAAAGAACCATCTCTTATGATCCCGGTGTCAACCAAATTCAATTTGAAAAAAAACAGGGGAATTTTAATTCTAAATTTGATAAAATAAAATTAATATTTCACAATTTTGAAACTATGCAGGGGATTCGTGTAAATGACCAGGATATTTCCACGGTGAAAGAAGATAATACTGTTACAGCGCTCTTCAATAATACCAATGATGCTTTCAAAGTAATACTCAAATAAAGAACCTGTGATCATTTATAAAATGATCGCCTGTCAAAGCGAATCAATTTTTTTGGAGAATGTGTAGTGCATGTCATTCATACGTCCTCCCATCCCTCACCACTTTTTTCTTTCCCTTGTTTTTCTTTTCCCAATCCAGCATTTGCGGTGTTTTGTCGGGTTTTTTGGTATTATCTTTAACGGTAGCAGCTACCACCTGGCTTCCGGGAGTTACTAAACGTCCGCGGTCATATTTTTCGGTTTTTATTAAACGGCCACTGCCGGGTTCATAATATTTCCAATCGCCATCCTTCACGCTATACTGCTCTGCTTTTACAATTTTATAATCTATGATCTGGTCATTTCCCGGTCCGTACACGGCAATCGTATCGAAGGGTGCATCGGGGTTATAGCCGTGCCATGATTCTTCCCTTATTAAGTCGCCCAGGTAAGTATAATATTGCTGGATCCCATCTTTGCCGCCAAATTCATAATTCTCCACACCGATCAGGTCGCCGGTTAAATTATACTGGCGCCATATCCCTTCTTTTTTATCTTTCACAAATATTCCTTCTTCTTCATAACCGGGCTCACCCCGCAACGCATCCACATGTAACACCCATTTACCCTGCTTCTGCCCGTTATGGAGGGTTGCATTGATCGTATCTCGGTCTGCATTCAATGTATAGCTTTTATACTGGGCAATGCCATTCAACCCCAATAAAAAAAAAGTCATCAAAAGGATCAGGAATTGTTTTGTTTTTAAAAAACGCATTGATAATTTTATTTAGTGTTAATATTTTTTTGTTACCGGCATTTATAACTCTATTCAACTCCGGTTGTGTCACTCACTTGTACCGCAACAATACTATTCAGCATTCTAACCAACCACCCTGCTGAAATTCGTACCCAAATTTACTTCAATCCTGCTTTTAATAATTGTTAATTCTATTCCCGTTCAAGCAGGAACGGGCATGCAGCCCAGGAATAAACGGACTGTAATAAAGAAAATTGCCGGAAACAGTTGTCTTTTACAGGAAATTCGCTTCATTGTAGTCACGAGGAAAAGCGTTGTCCGTACTACCCGGTGGGCCCGGAAGTCCTTTCTTTAGTACATTATTTATGTGCCGAAAATATTCTTTGATGAACCTACCAAACTCAGCAATTCCTGTTTTGGAGGAACTTCAAGCCCATTTAATTTAAGCTGTTCCTGGAAATGTTTAAACGCGGGTAATTCAAGAAGTATCTTTTCCTCTTCGGCTGAGTTGAAAAATGCTGTATGAATGAAAGTTGATCCGTCGGCACACAAACAGGAATTGTAATTGATGCCGGGGTGATCCAGTTTTTGCAGATCGGCCATCACATTTTGTATGTTTTGCTGATTTTGTTCAGCAAATTCCGGTTTAGCTGTATAAGTTACTTTAACAATTTTCATTTTGTTTGATTTTTATTAAAGGAACAATTTTTTATTCAGATCAGGAGCTATAACCTTGTCCAAGGGTCAGGCAAAACGCAATAAATAACAGGCATATCAGGATATTGAAAATATATTTTGATTTAGTTTCGTATTACTTTACTTCCTTCACCAACGAATACATTATCAAACCATCATCCCTTTCCGCACTATCGGGTACCCTGGTAAAACCATTTCTTTCCAATACATTTATCGACCTGTTATTGAGAGGATGCAGGTCGGCTTCTATGGAATGAAGTTGCAAGGTATTAAAACCATAATCAATGATCGCGGCAATGGCTTCCTGCATGAGCCCCCTGCCCTGGAAATCGGGGTGCAATACATAACCGATCTCTGCCCTCGCATCTTCTCTTGAAAAATTCCACAAACAAATTGTACCGATCAGTGTATTATTCCCTTTACAGCTGATTCCCCAATAGATCGATTCATTTTCAATGATCGCTTTATTTATTTTATTGATAAATGCCTTTGCGTCTTCAATAGTGATGGCTTTTGGGATATCAATATATTCCAGGATCCTTTCATCCGACCGGTGAATGAAAATTTCTGCTGCATCACTGTCTTCGAGCTTTCTCAGCACAAGTTGTGCAGTAGTCATTAATGGGAAAGGTGTAAAATTTAAAGACTGCATTATATGTATTAAGTTCTTTACCTGTTACTACTAAGATAATATTAATTTACAGCATATTTAATCCGGCATTTTTTCGAAAATCAATTCCTGCGCTCCATGTTTCCATATTTTTTCTCCCATTTCTTGAAGCAGTGGAAGGTCTTCTTCAAAAACTTTTCCGAATATATTGCCGCAATCCAGCAATTTACCTTCACCATAAAATATTCCGATACAATTGGAGATCTTATTCCTGCCGGGTTTTACAGGCCCTATCACGATCTCCCCGGGCTCCGAAAATACCGAAGCGTTTTCCTGGATAATATCAAGGCCCGGGCCCTGGTCGGTCCATATTTCCTGGCCGGATATCCTTGCATGGAAGAATAGTTTTGAAAAAGGCAACAGCTTTTCAAATGCAGCAACAGTCAATGGCGCAACATCTGCGTATAACCCGAAACGTATGGTTTGTTTACCCGCTGTGTGGATGATGAAATGTGGCATTTAAAAAATTTAAAGGAAATGCATTAATTCCCCGGTTTAAAGTTTTGGTTGGTGAAAGGCGGACTATCGGGTATCTTAACCACATTGAATTCAAACTGCACAGCATGATGACAGTTGTTGCAGGTGCTGGTGAGTAAAACAAAACTGTTTTTAAATTGTACAGGATCTTTTTGTTGGATGGCATTGTTTACACTGTCCAGTGCAGGGCTGAGCATACCGATCTGCGCTGATTCCTTTCTTTCCGTTTCATATTTTTGAATGTCTTCCAGGGTTTCCATGATCTCGTGTACTTCAAAGTTGGCCAACTTCCAGTTTTGTTCCTGCCCGGCAAACCAAAGCTTTGCGTGGTGTACCTGTATGCTACTCATGAATTCTCCAAAGCCGGGTTTGTAGCTGCCGGCAATTCTTTTCTCCAAACTGTCTATATGATTTTTCAACGCCAGGTCATCATTTGCAGATTGATTGCAGGCGAATAGCCACGCCATCATCATGAATAGGACAATGAAGTATTTCATTTTTGCATTTTTGCGGTGTTAACAGGGCATGTATTATTTTCCCTTGCGGATACTGGTAATCGTTATTGACGGGCCATGTAAACTCAACCGATGATTTATCTTTCTGCTATCGCTTTAATCTGTTCCAAAAAAGCAGTCATCCCACTTAATGAATGCTGGTACCCTTCTTCTGTTGCAAACCCCTTTTGTGTCCAGGTGAAATTTGTTTTTTTATTATCACTGCTTTTTAAAGTATAGGTTACCAGGGAATAATTTTCCGGTGCATCTTCCAGGCCGGAAAAACCTGACCAGTAACTATAACTCAGCAATTCGTGTAACACATTTTCCCTGACAATGCCTTTATCCCTGTATTTGAATTCTTTATTTTCCCCGTATTCGCCCTGGAATATGATGTCACTTCCCACTTTCCAGTCCGTGATGGTTTCTGTTCCAAAAAGATATTCTTTGATCATTTCAGGATTGGTGAGTGCATCCCATACTTTTGCCGGTTCGGCATTAATGTCGATAGATTCGGATACTACCAGATCGTGTTGCATATCGTTGTATTATTTGGAGTGAAGATAAATAATAGTTACCGGATTCAGGCTCAGCGAATTCAGCGCGATCTGCGGGAAAATTGTTTTGCCTTCGGCAGAAAGATTTGCCACAGATCTCACAGATTTACACAGAAAGGTTTTGCCTGCGGCAAAAGGGGTTTGCCCGCAGAATTCGCAGATAGCGCAGAACTTGTAGTTATTGGATTTAGGCTCAGCGAATTCAGCGTAATCTGCGGGAAAATTGTTTTGCCTTGGGCAAAAGGTTTGCCACAGGTTTCTCTGATTAACACAGAAAATAATTTGTGAAAATCTGTGAAATCTGTGGCTACTATGCTATTTAGTACGCCGTATGGCATAGATCAACTCATCGTGGTACTCACCATTTTTAAAAAAAGTTTTTTCAAACCTTCCTTCAAGTATAAAACCTGCTTTTTCAAGAACTTTCCTGGAAGCGATATTTGTACCGAAGGGCCTTGCAAATATCCTGTTGAAATCCCAGGTTGTAAAACCATAAGCCACCATCTGAATGATCGCCTTTGTTATAATTCCATTTCCCCAGAAAGGCTCCGCCAGCCAATATCCCAATTCAGCATTTTTACACTGTATGTCTGATTGAAGATGGATGCCAATACCGCCGGCAGCATCGCCATTAATGTCAATTGCAAATATGTTAAATGGGAAGTCGTTGGTGGCTGATTCTATAAAGATCTTACCGTTGTCAGGAGTATAGGGGTGCGGAAACCGGTCGGTCATAAATCTTGCAATATTATAATTGTTCGCAAATTTTACCAGGCTGTCCAGGTCCTCCGTTTTCCATGGTCTCAGCGTGAATTGCATACCGTGATGTGTTGAATGAGTAATCAAAAATTTATCAGACTGTTTTCGGGTACACGTAACCTGTAGTATTTTCTTTCATTTTTACCGGGCGTACTTCAATCCTTGCGGTTGATCCGTATTCAAATTCAGGATTCCCTTTTGCAATGGCAACGGCTTCATCCATGTCATTGGCAAGTATATGATAATAACCAACCTGCACCTCATTGGTTTCATTGAAAGGAATTTCTTCCCATTCTCCTGCAGGGCGGGAAATGATCTTACCCTGCCGTACCAATGGTTGTGCTGCAATCAGTTTTCCTTCATTCTTCAAACTTCCAATATAATTTTCACATTTTTTCAGGAACTCTTCGTGCAGTTCCGGTGATAAAGTGGAAAGGTGTTCACCTGTATTGCGGATGAGTAACATGAATTCCTGCATAGTATCTTATTTAAAATAAGCGAGACGTTCTATCAAATTAATTTGGGAATAGCTTTTTCTACATTAAATTTAAATAAAAGCTGCGGTAATAAAAAGCATCCGCTTAAAAATATTGCCAGCGGGCTTCAATACAATTCTTTGCTAACCGGTCTTTTATTCCAGGTCCAATACCATAAATTTACCGGACTGCCGCAAAACGGGAAGGGTAGCGGGCAGGCGGGTCTTATTGATCGCTTTGAAATTATTTTTTGTATAGAATTTTCCTGCGGCAACAAGCCAGTCGGTTGTTTCTAAAAATATTCGTGTATAACCGTTTGCTTTTGACCAGCTTAATGAAATATCGAGTAATCCTTGTCCTACACCATGTGCAGCGCCCCGGTATTGTGGCTTAACGAACATTCTTCTTAATTCGCCAATATTACCGGGAAGCGAATAAATACCCGTTGTGCCGATGATGGTTTCCTGTTCCAATGCGATCCAGAAATTACCATTTTGTTTTTGATATGCATTACTAATATCAACAAGATCTGGCTGGTCTGCAAGCGACAGGGCCATATCGAACTCGTTATTTTCGATATCGAGGATATGGTCAGTTACTGCTGTTTGGTACAAACTGTCAAATTCTTTTATAGTGATCATATTTTGAATGCAGCTAAATACACTTCGAGTTTATACACGTTCTGTTTCATGCCTTCATCGGCTTTGAAGACTTTTATCACTTGCTCCAATTGTTCGGCAGATTCAAAAACAGAATGCCAGGTTAATAATGTTTGATTCCCTCTTGCTTCAAATGTTGCTGTCATTCGAAATTTTGGAGCGGTAACGTGATCCAGTACAAGACGTTCTTCCTTTACCACTTCATGATAAATGTGTTTGTTTTTAAAATCGGTGCCGTCGGGTCCATGCATGATAAATTCCCATTCGCCGCCGGGTTTTACTTCCATTTTGGAAATAGTGTTTGTGAAACCAGACGGCCCCCACCAATTGGCTATATGTTCCGGTTCGGTCCATACTTTCCAAACCAGTTCCCTGGGAGCATTCAATAATCTTGTGATAGTGAGTTCACGATTTGATGTGTCGTTTTGGTTTGCCATGTTTTTTAATTTGATTTTTGGCTCTTATCAAAGTGCAACAGCCAATGATTTCAATATTGATCAGTAAGGTCGCCGAATAAAGCGCCCCAGAATGTATCTTCCAGCGGATGTGTTGCGTGTTATAATGAAGTTTCTACATCTTTTTTGAAATTGTTAAGAATTGACTGCCAGCCGCCCTGTTGCATTTCTATAGTGTGAGTTTCTTCGGCTTCAAATGCCTCGACTATTTTATAGTTATCGCCTTCGGGGATGAAATCGATCTGTACTTTTCTTCCGTCATCAATAATGTATGCTATCCTTTTATAAGGTTCAACTGCTGTATAGGTGCCACTAAAGTCAAAACCAAAACTGCCGTCCCTGGCTTCCATTCGTGACAGGAATCTACCACCTACCTGCAGGTCGTTTGTTGCACGTGGAGTATGCCAGTCGTCTGAAGCGTTGTTCCAATTTACAATATGTGTGGGTTCTGTCCAATAGGCCCAGATTTTTTCGATGGGTGCTGCTACGGTTGTTTCGACTGTAATAATTGTTTTGTTCATGTTGCTTGATTTTATTTATTTCTTCATATTGTTGTTTGATGCTTATCCATTCAAAGTATTGCCAAAATACACTTCAATAGAATAAATAATTTGGATAAGGTGTCAGCCGGTTTGAAACCGTCAGACACCTGGTTCTAATCCGGATCCTTTTTATCAAAGTAGTTGATATCAACAATAAAATGATATTCACCCTTACTCCCCATGAATTTGAATTTGATATTTATTTTCATCCCGTTCTTATCTTTCCATCTTGCCTCTAAAACGTCATAACCCCAATGATGTTTCTTATAGGGGTCAATGAATTTAGTATTCCCGGTTATTGTTGTGTCGGGTTTGCCATAGCGTTTTGTGTAATCTTTAATTAAGTGTCTTGTAGCGGATAAACATTTCCTGAAATTATTGTCATTTAATTCATCTATATATTTATCAAAGTAGATCCATATAAGCTTTTGGTTTTTAAACTGGTATCCCCACTTACCGTCAATCCCATAAAGGGTTTCGGGCCTGGTAAGCGTAGTAGTATTCCCGGAAGCGCTCATTTCCATATCCGGGTAAATTTTCTTCACCCTGGCCATCGTCATGCCAATAGTGGCTTTTGATTGGGTAAAAGCGATGATGTGAATAGAAAACGAGAATAATGCAGTTATCAAAAAAGATTTCATATAATATATATTTTATGAAAGAAATATTACTTAAAACTAAAAGCAATTTATTATCAGCTGTCTTTTTAACTGCTTACAATTGTTCCATTTTTTTCTTCAGTAATTTCTTTTCTGCCTGGGAATGAGTCAATGCGATAGCTTTTCCAAAATTTTCGAGGGCGTTTTCCTTATTTGTTTGTGCGAATATTTCACCCAATAAACTGTAATAGAGATAATGCTTTTCCCATTCTTTCCTGTAAGGAGATCGATCGAGTTCCATTAATGTTTCTTCTGCTCCTTTGATCTTATACACCACAGTGAGCCGGTTTAATGCTACAATGGCTGATGGAATTATTTGCACGAGCAGGTCATAATAGCTGAGTATTTGTGGACAGTTTGTTTTATCAAAACTTGCTGCTATGCAATGTTCAAAGGCAATGGCGGCTTCGATATGATAGGAGCTGAGGCTATCTCCAAAAGCAGCTTTATTCAAATACGCATTGGCCGTTTCAATTAATTCCCGGTTCCATTTGCTCCTGTCCTGTTGTGCCAGTAAAATAATTTCTCCTTCGGGGCTTATCCTGCTGTCGATCCTGGAAGCATGAAAACACATTAATGCCATAGCGGCATATACTTCCGGGATCTGTGTATGTGGATTATTGCAAAGCAGTGTATTCAGGTACATGGCCTGGTCCAGCAGGTCTTTTCGTATCAGTTCATCGGAATGGCTGGAGTTGTATCCTTCATTAAAGATCAGGTAGATGGTTTTTAACACGGCTTCTGTTCTGCCTTTTAATTGCGTGGCGACAGGAAATTCAGGTTTTATTTTTTTATCCCTGAAGAATTCCTTGGTCCGGTATAATCGTTTTGAAATGGCGTCCTCTGATGTAAGAAATGCTTTTGCAATTTCCGCAGTGCTGAAACCGCAAAGCGTTTTTAACATAAGCGTGATCTGGTTTTCTTCAGAAATTTCGGAATGGCAACAGGCAAACATCATGCGCAATATATCATCCTTCACCAATTCCTCTTTCCAAAGATTTTCCATTGTGGCGGCCAAAGAATATTCTGAAGTGAGGAGTATCCTTTCATTGCTGCTGAAATCATATTGAACGGAGTGTTTGTTCCTTCGGATAATATCAATGGCTTTATTCCTGGCCACCTGGAAAAGCCATGCAGAAGGGTTAGCTGGAATCCCTTTTAATCTCCATACCTGGATGGCATTAATAAAAGTTTGCTGCACCACATCTTCTGCGGTCTCTAAATTTTCTGTTCCAAAAATTTTGGTTAAAACAGCCACCATCCTTCCCGATTCGTGCCGGAAAAGATGGTCTGTGATCTTATGGATGTGTTGTTGATTCGGGTCCAACTACATTTTGATTTCCTGGATTTCTCTTACTTCAACCGATCCGTTTTCAAACTCGAGGATAGGGCATCCTTTTGAAATTTCCACCGCTTCATCGAAGTCATTGGCTTTACACATCAGGTAACCGCCCACCATTTCCTTACCTTCCATAAATGGCCCATCAGTTACTACTTTTTTAGTGCCATACACTTTTTTACCATCGGTTGTCAGCGGTTGTGCACCTATGAGTTGTCCTTTTTCGCTTAATGTACCCATCCATTCCATCCATTTTTGCATGTGGGCCTGCCATTTTTCGGGTGACTGATGTGACGATTGTCCATCGCCACCCCTGAATAAAAATAAATATTCTTTCATGTTTTTATTTTTGTTCCGAACTATTTTTTTCGGAAATGTTATGAATACTTCATTGCTTCTTTTGTAAAATACTTTTTCAGGTAAGCGATCTGGCCAATATCATAACTTTCGTGTTGTGCTAAAAAAGCAACTGTTCCTCCGTTTGTAAAATCACCGATCGGGCTTTTCAGCGGGCTATCGGCAGCAAGGAATTCTTCGCTAACTGATGCCAGTGCTTCTTTTAGCAATTCAGTTGCTTTAGCCCATTCCGTTTTAATTTCCGCTAACATGGCATAATTATATGATGGGTCAAAGGGTTTAAAATTCTCGAACAGCCCATTATAAGGATTATTCGCAGGGGGCTTACCCAAAAACAAACAGGTATTATACCTTGCCCATACCGTGTGTGTACCCAGCCAGTTCAAAGGATTATTATGGTCGCTGATCCTTTCTTTTGCCTGTTCTTCCGTAACGCCTTCCAATGCACTGATAAAAAGGCGGCTGTTCATATTTAATATGATCTCTGATTGATAGATTGACTTTGCCATTTTGTTTTTTTTAGATTTTCAATTAATATATTTTATAAAGGAATGACGAATGAGTTCATGTAACCAGGACAAAATAGGGAATATATTTTTATTTTTTGTATCCTTCACTGCCAAAAGCTTCGCCTTTACCGGTTTGGCAAAGCTGCCGCAAACTTTCCATATACCTCCCCCAGCTAAAACTGCAGCCTCCATAGTAATCACCCTGCTCGGCCCAGCCATCGTGTGAAAAACGAACACGGGTCTTGCCATCATTTTCATCCAATAAAAATGACACTGTGTTACCCACCCAGCCATAAGGGCTTGCCACACATTCCCATGAAACTTTTTCATTGGGTATGATTTCTGTGACCTTCATTTCGGCGCCAATGATATCACCGAAACTGAATTTAACGATACCACCAACAGCAGCATCGCCTGTAGTTTGGGTTGTCCACCAGTTGGATAAACCATTGATGGTAGATATGGCTTCAAATACTTTTTGTTTCGGAGCATTGATGTGAAACAGGTGTTTGATGGAGTATGACATTGTTTTATGTTTTAGTGTATACTACAATGACGAATGAAAAAAAGAAATCCGGACAGGATCTGAAAATATTTTCTGAAACTATGATTTTATTCAAGGGAATGATCCTTTTTTAAAGCTTAAAGTAAATTTAATAAAGGTTCAAAGAACCGGGTGCTGAGTTGTGCAGGCCTGTCTTCCAGGTTGTCCCCGTCTACCCGTTCCATGTACGATAGATCAATATCCAGTAATATTCCAGGCTGATGAATTGTATGTCTTTTGCAATGTCTTTGAGCTGTTCCTTTATAAAAGCTTCAGAGGGGAAATTTTTACGGACAAGATGTACGGATCCGTCTTTTAATTTCCTTGTTTGAAAAGTATTGCCCTGTTCGTCGGTTTTTGTAACAGGAAGATTACTTCCTTCCACATAATTATTATCCATGAAAACAACCATGCCCCCAGGCATTATAAACCTGTTTACTTCTTTTAAAAAATCCTGAAGATACTGAACCTGAATATGGCTCCAGATAAAACCACTGAATAAATGCTCATACTTTTTCGGTGCTTCATAGTTGTATATGTCGGCAATACCGAACGCCACATTTGCATTTTCATAATGCTTTTGCCTGGCAATTTCGATAACCGTTTCATTGATATCTGTGGCAAAAATGGAAGCGGCTGTTTTTGCAAGAACTGCTGTCCAGTAACCGGTTCCGCAATTGATCTCGAAGATATTTTTGTTTTTAAAAATATCCTGTAAAACAGCCGTTGCACGCTCCAGGTCATCCTGGCGTTCGGGCTTGAGGTAAATATTTTCATATTCTTTTGCTCTTTCCCTGTAATATGATATTAAGTCGGTGTTCACTTATTTGTCGTCCTTGATAGTTCTGAGTTTAGTTTTTATTTTTTGGCAATTTAGCATAGTACTGATCAAAATAATAAATTCTGCCATCTTTTATCATCCATTTTTCATCCATTAATGAAGTATCTGCCTTACCGGTTTTAGGATAGTCTCGTTCCATGCACCAAATATTTACCCGGTCTTTGCTTTTTATCAATACAGCAAATTTTTATTTAAAGCGATAAGATATTCCAAATGTCTCAAATATTGACTGGCTTTTATTGAACAACGAAGTTCCCGCAGCCAGGTCAACCTGTAATTGCGGTTTGATCAAATATTGCGCTCCAAAATCAGTGTTATGGCTGGGCGAATCTATTTTGGTAAACATTGAAAAATATTCTGCAAACATCGAAAATTTGTCAGATAAATTGTAGGAAAATGATGCCGTTGCCAAATAAGAATTTTGTTTTTCAATTCCATCCCATGTGATGCCGGCATTATAACCCAAACTAAGCTTGTCATTAAAATCGTTTTGAAAAGCAAAAAGGAAAGTAGGTGCATAATAGTCGATCTGGTATATTTTAGAAGCAGTAAAGGGTAGTTGTAAATAACCAACCAGGGTAACAGCAGGCCACATTTTGTTTTGTTTACAAATGGATCGTTTTGCACTGACCGATACGGGATAGAGCCCGAAATTCTTTGTTTTAAAAGCGTCGTTACTGGTAAAACCTTCATAGACCAGTAAACGAACTTCCAATTTTTTGGATACTCCGTAACGAAACATAGTGGTTTGAACTATATCTGTAAGTTGTTTATCCGTTTGAGAAAAAACAAGGCCAGTTTCTATTTGGAAGTTTTTAGCAGTTAGGATATACGTTCCATCACTTTGATCCGGCCGGTCAGTATTAATGGGTTCAATACTTTGACCATTCGTGGTGTGGGAAATCAATGCAAGCCCAAAATAAAATAAGATACTTTTCATTTTGTTAATTAGTTATTAAAAAGGGTCATAACTATTTCTCAAAAAGCAGGGAGGGATTTCACATGAATGAACGCTGTCGTCTTCCCTTGTAATAATTAAAGAAACGAAATTTCATTTATTCGTTAATATGCAATAAAAAACACCATATCGAATGGTGTTTTTTATCTTAGGTATTTACAAGAAATGATAATGTCTTATTATCATTCCGCTTTAAAGCTTTTTAATATATACAAAGCGGCTTCATAATTTGTCTCATTTTCTGCGGCATCGTCCCAGAACAGGAGTTGAACGGTAAAATTAGTGCTGCTTTTGGGATCTAAATAACCACCAATGACCATGTGCATCATTTTCCCATTTTGAGTAGCTGTGCAATATGCTTCATAACCGGTTAATCCATTCAGGTCATCTATTGCGGCTTCTTTAATTACTGTTTTGTCTGTGCCCGGAGTAATATCCATTGCCTTTTGGCAAATTTCCACAGGATCAGTAACGGAAGCATCTTCCCATGGTTTAATGCTCATGGTGAAAATAGCTCCACTGGCAGTAAAAGCTTTATGGTCATTTTGTTTCAGGGTAAATTCCGTAGGTGCTTTAAAACCTATACCGTATGTTTCCCAGTTATAATCTGTCCATTGAGCGCTGGCTGTTTTTACAAAACCCGCGCAAAAGAACACAACTAATAATAAAGGAATGCTGACTTTTTTCATAATAAATAATTTAATAGATTGAAATTAGTTTAAGATTGATTTATGAATGTACAATAATATTTGATGTATAGATAATTTTTTTTTTCTTTGATAAAAAGCAATAAAAACCACCCTGTGAATAGTGTTTTTTTAGCTTATTTATTTAAAAGAAATGAAAATGCCCTATTATATATTATTCTGCTCTAAAACTTTTTAATATATACAATGCGGCTTTATAATTTTGGTCATTTGCAGCTTCATCTCCGTCCCAGAATAGTAATTGTACCGTAAAATTAGTGCTGTTTGACGGATCCAGATAACCACCAATTACCATGTGCATCAGTTTACGAGTCTGTATAGCCGTACAATATGCTTCATAAGCTTTTAATCCATGCAAATTAGGTATCGAAACTTCTTTTATAACAGTTTTATCTGTACCTGGGGTAATATCCATTGCTTTTTGGCAAATTTCCACAGGATCAGTAACTGAAGCGTCTTTCCATGGTTTAATGCTCATGGTGAAAATTGCATTACTGGCAGTAAAAGCTTTATGGTCATTTTGTTTGAGGGTTAAATTCGTGGGCGCTTTAAAATCAATGCCGTACGATTCCCATGTATAATCCTTCCATTGGGCACTTACCGTTTTTACAAAACCGGCGCAAAAGAACAAAATGAATAATAAAGGAATGCTTACTTTTTTCATAAAAAATAATTTAGTTAGTTAAGGTTGAGTTTTAACAATTCTTTATGAATGTACAATAAATATTAATTACGTGTATATAATTTTTATTTTTTTTTGACTGATGAATTCATTTTTATTATAATTTAAGAATATGTGTTCATTTCCGGGAAAGTGAAGACAAACTGGTAAGAATTGGCCACCGGTTGCTATATGTTTTGTTGAATGTATATTGCTAAAGTTCCTTTACACCCGACAATCCCAAATAGTTTTCAAATGATTATTCGACTGGTCAGCTGTGTGGCGATGGTAATGCAATTGTACCGCTCCTGTTATTGTCTTATAACAGGGTTTTTTGTATCCCCAATGCATCCTTTGTACATCTTTCCGTATGTTTTCCTGCTACAGGCATTTACCCCAATATCTTTGAAATAAAATCAGAGTGAAGGCTGATCTTCATAAATGCCGTCAATCCAAAGATCATCCCGGCGAGGGCGACACTACCGGCAAAATACAGTAACCAACGTTTTTGGGTAAGCGCAGTTACACCCAGCATCGCAATGGCAATGGATAAAAAAGCTTCTGTCATATCAAACTGGTCGTCAAACACATTGATGTCGTCATATTCTTTTGCATAACCTTCCGCCTGTGATTTGATTTCAGCTTTTTCTTTTTCATAATTGGCGATCTTGTCTTCCAGTTTCTTTACCACGGAATCACTGCCCGGCGGCTTTTGCATTTTGATCATTTCAAGGCTGTTCTCTGCAATGCTTTGCTTGGTGCTTTTTGCCTGGAAATACGACCAGGAATCAATACTGTGGGCCTGTGCCTGCGACATCGACTGCACAATATTGCCATCCTTGATATTACAGATGGCCATAAATGTGGCGCTTATTGCTACCAGTAAGGCCACCCTTCCGTTGATCTTGCTCTCACGGGCATGTTCAACCGATTCCTGGATCGTTTCATTGATATCACTCATGTTATAAATTGTTGATTGAAAAACTAAGTTATTTGTTTTTTTTACATTTTTATGTACATATCCGCGTTGTTAACATTTGCATTGCGGGAATGTAAGGGCAGGAAGAACCCGATAGCTATTGGAGTTCACTTGTACACCATATTATTTGAGGGACTATTACCGGAGCGGAGGCTGAATAGGGATCATCATGATTTTTATAATAAATGATGAAAGACCGTTTAATCCTGATAATCCGAAGCTGTCTCACTGCCCACCTGGCTCAATGAATCCATATGCTTCATTGGGTAGAGCGTTTCATTTTTTTCAAAACCATTCCCGTTAATTGCGGTTATGGGTTGGTGTGAGATAGCACTCACCGGGCAAACTGTTTGGCAGAACATGCAGGCAATATCGCAGGGGGTATTCACGGCAATAGTATCAAAATTACTGATGAAGCCTGCCTCCTGCGGGCAAACCGCCACACAGGCCCCGCAGTTGATGCAGGCATTCCACGCGACCTCAAATACAACCGCTCCCTTTGTTTTCATTGTTTATATTTTTTTATACTCCGAATCCGTACTAAAATAATTTGACATGGTTGCATATAACTGTTCATCCCTGCGTGTGACATCGGTTGTGTCAAAAATTTTACGTTTTACCCTGTATAATTTCCACATATTATTTCCCATTGCTTTTAACCAGTTGTCCTGGTATCCCTTCAGGTTATTTTTAGTGGCGGGCTTGCCGCTCAATATTAATTCCGTTAAAAACTCACCGGCAATTTTTCCACTGCTCAACGCGGTATGTATGCCCCCTCCTGTAACGGAGTTTACATGCCTCGCAGCATCGCCTACCAGCACTACATTATCCGCGTATTGTGTTTTTAAAGGTGCGGCCAGGGGCACTCCGCCACCCTGTATTTCCAATATCCTGCAATTTTTAAACCGTTCTTTTAAAAAAGAATGTTTAATGAAATGATCCAGATATTCCTGAGCAGTATCCGCACACATCGATCGGGTAACTCCCAGGCCGATCTCTGCATATCCATGTCCCTTTGGAAAGATCCAGGCATAGCCCCCGGGTGCCCATTTATGCCCGGTAACAATTTCGAGCAAACCATTTGTTTCTACCCCATCCACTACAAATTGCAAACAACTTGCCAGTTCGCTGAGCTTGATATTTGTTTTAATACCCGCCCATTTACCCACCTGTGATTGTACCCCATCGGCACCCACCACCACTTTTGCCTTCACTGTTATGGGGTCATTGAATTTGCGGAGTTCCACTTCACAACTACCGTCATCCATTACACGAAAACCGGAGGCTTCGGTTTTTAGCCATATCTCTGCACCTGCACGTTCGGCCTGTGTAGCCAGGTAACGGTCAAACCGCCGCCTGTCTACCACGTAGCCCAGGGGTTTAGCGCCTTCCCCGGTACCATATTCAGCTGGTTTTAATTCACGGTAATCAATAACTTTTTTTTCACCGTTGCTATTGTAAATGGCAAAGCCATAAATAGCATCATGGATAAATTCCGGCGAGGGGTACACGCCCGCCTGCTCAAGGGCGTTATAGCTTACGGCACCCGAGCATTGAATGGGTGCGCCTAATTCCTGTTTTTTATCAACCAATAAAACGCGTAATCCATTAGTGGCTGCAATACGTGCTGTAGTAGCCCCTGCAGGGCCCGATCCTATGACCACAAGGTCATAAACTGATTTTGTAATTGATGAGGAAATGTTTGGCATATTTTTATCTGGTTCTTCCTGTTCTGGTTTATGAAGGTAGGATTCTTTCCTTTTCTGCGCGGTTTAATGAGAAAACGTTTCCGTTAACGATTGATAAATACGCTTTTGTGATCGCCGGGGATTTTAAAAGCACATTTTTGTAAGACGCAGTATTAATCAAAACGGTTGCTTTCCTGCCCATACCTGTTCATGGGTGCTGATACCTATCTCTTTCATACACTTTAAAGGATCAAAATCTGCATCGATAATAAAAATTAAAGTAGATTAGCAAAAAAAACAATGGACCTGAAAGAAGAATTTGAAAAGGCTGCTGCCGAAAGTAAAGTACTTGCGGCCAGGCCCAGCAATGAATCCCTGCTGCAATTATATTCATTGTACAAGCAGTCAACAGACGGTGATGTAAATACAGCGCCTCCATCCAATCCATTCGACTTTGTAAGCAAGGCTAAGTACGAGGCATGGGCTGCGCTTAAAGGAACGCTACCCGAAACAGCAATGAAAGATTATATATCATTGGTGGATAAATTAAAATCATAAATGTAAACAGTTTGATCCCCGGCAGCGGTTGAAAACCCTGCCTACCGGCAGGCAGGCCTGTCGGCGGTATAATGATTCATCATCTAAAACCGCTGTCGGGGCTGATAACCGCCGACAGGGTAAAAAACAAATGCCAGCCTCCCGGCCGGCACTGTTTTTCATAAAAACCAAGCATCTTTATTGTATCAGCGCCACATTGCCTTTGAAGACCAATGAATTGCTGTTATCACAAATAATTTCTATCGTATATACGTACACGTCGGGTGTTAGTTTTTGCCCGTTATGTGTTCCGTTCCAGCCGGCAGAAGCATCATTGGGCATGAACCCGTTCTTTTCGTAAACCACTTCACCCCACCGGTTGAATATGCGAAATGACTTTACGGTGAACAATCCCGTGCCCCTCGGGTAAAAAATATCATTCACCCCATCGCCATTGGGCGAAAAAGTATTGGGGATAAATACATTGGCGCCATTACATACTACGAAGACCGTTACCCTGTCTTTTGATTTACACCCCCCCGCATTTCTTACTTCCACGGTATATTCGGTGGTTTCAGCCGGTTTAACGGTTACAGCAGGTAAACTACTGCGTATAATGCTTGACGTTGGTATCCATATCACCGTGCTTACGTCTGCTGAAACAGTTGGTGTAAGCTCGATAGATTGTCCCACATTGATCGTTTTATCCTGCCCGGCTTCTACAACGGGTATCGGGAACACTTTTACTGTTACAAACCCGGTGTCTTTAAAACAGCCCTTATCATCAATGCCGATCACGCGATAAGTTGTGGTGTTTCCGGGGCTTGCCAATGGTGTTGCAGAAGTAATGCTGCTTAATGCTGTTGACGGGCTCCACGTGTACGCGTATGCGCCGCTTGCAAATAAACGAATGGAACCGCCTTTGCACAAGGTATCCCCGGGACTGCTGTTCATCATAAAAGGTTGTTTCACTTTAACAACTATAGTGTCTGCATTGCTGCAGCCCTGGAGGGTGGTGCCCCGTACCAAATAGGTTGTTAATGAGTCAGGACTGGCAAGAGGGTTGGCACAACCTGTACAACTCAATCCTGTTGGCGGTGACCATATGTAATTAGCCGCTCCGCTTGCACTTAATGCAATAGCGCTGCCCCTGCATACCAGGGTATCGGCCCCTGCATTTACAGTAGGTACTAAATACGCTTCAATTGTATTATTTATCGTGTCTTTACAACCACTGCTGTTGGTGGCGATCAATTGTATGTTATAGATGCCGTTGCTGGCATACACCTGTGCCGGTGGATTCTGAAGACTGGAATTATTGCCGTTGCCAAGGTTCCAGGCCCAGTTTATCGCTGAAGTGTCGGGAATACTTAATGAGCCACTAAACGTTGCCGTTAGTGGAGCGCATCCATTACCGGTACTGCTGAAAATAGCCTGGGGAGATGCTACAATTTTAACAGGCACCAGTGCATGGGCAGTATCTATACAGCCACTTTGCGTTGTAATGATCAGTTGCGGATAGTAGAATCCGGTTCCTGCATAAAAATGCGAAGGGTTTTGGGCCGTGGAAGTGCTGCCATCGCCGAATTGCCATGCATAACCCAGGATCGCATCATTGCTGAAGGAAGAATCTGTAAAAGCAACCTGGCCGGCATCACAAATGGTAAGGTTGGCAAAATTAAAATGGGCATCCACACCTTTTACAAAAATAGTGTCGGTCCCGTTAATCGGTACCTGACAACCATTGGGGTCGATCAATATCATTTTTGGAGTGTACTGCCCCGGTAAGGTATAGGTATGTGAAATGACAGAGTCTGTCGTAATGGAAACATTCCCGTCATTGAAATCCCATATAAAGGATAAACGGTCATGTGTAGTTGCTGAAAAATTTACTGTTAAGGGTTTGCATCCGCTCAAAAGCCCATAGGTGAATGTACCCTGTGGCCCGCGAACAATGATTTGTTTTTGAACGGAATCTATGCAGCCACCTGGGCTGGTGATGATCAGTGTGGGGAAATAGGTTCCGGGAATAGAATAAAAATGCGAAGGATTAGCCGATGTAGTTGATGTGCCATCGCCAAATTTCCAGGTCATAGATGAATAATTCAGGGAAGTATTGGTGAAATTTACAAACAAGGGAGGGCATGTGGCAACAGAATCACTGAGGTTAAATCCTGCGTGCGGTGATCCAATGTTTATATACGCGGGCTTTATGATGGAATCTGTACAACCGTACTGGTCTGTAACGACTAACCTGATGGTATATACGCCGTCTGCTGCATAAGTATGCACAGGATTTGCGCCGATATTGGTAGCGCCATCACCAAAATCCCAGTTGTAATTCAATCCCGGACCCGTGGATGCATTGGTAAAGTGTATATTTTTGCCCGGACAGGATGCCGTATCTGCTGAAGTGAAGGCTGCAACAGGTTTTGAAACGGTGAGGAGGTTTGGCTTTACAATACTGTCAATACAGCCCTTGCTGTCTACCACAGTTAAAGTAACGCTGTATATTCCCGGTCCTGCATAAGTATGCTGAAAGGGAGGTGCGGTTAAACTTTCAATGATGCCATCTCCGTAATTCCAGATCCAGGTGGTAATGGGATGTGTACCGTCACCCACTGAAACGTCATGGAATGTGATTGCACTCAACAGGCAGGTCCCCGGCGTGGTTACGGTAAAATTCGACGTGGGCCCGTCAACCTCTATGTATAATGGTTTTAATAAAGTGTCTTTACAACCGGTTATATCTGTAATGATCAGTTGCACATTGTACTGGCCCACCTGGGTATATACGTGTGAAGGGCTTGCACCCGTTCCTGTTGCGCCGTCTCCGAAGGTCCAGTTATAGGAAAGAATATTATCCGGGTTATTGCCAATGGTATTGAAAACCGCCGGGATATTCTTGCAGATCACCGAATCGGCTGCACGGAAATTGGCTTTTTCAATAACTACGTGTACCGTATGTTGCCGCGTATAGTCGCAACCGGTAGTAAGATTGTGTACAAGAAGTGTTACTACATAAGTTCCCGTATCAGCGTACACATGGACCGGGCTTTGCACCGTGGTATTCGTACCATCACCAAAATCCCAGTTCCAGTCATCCGCACCAATCGATTGGTCGGTAAAGGTTTGAATTTTAGGGGCAAGGCAATTAAAGCTGTTTATAAACCTTGCCACGGGAGGTTTGATATGAATATAATTTACAAATTTTATGGTATCATCGCATCCATTGTTGGAAATGATCAGGCGTACGGTAAAGTGGCCCGTATCTTCATACACATGAACCGGGTTTTGCTGGGTAGATGTTCCGCCGTCACCAAAATCCCACTGCCAGGTAGTAATGTTACCGGTGGAGAGATCCGTAAAATTAACAGGGATATGCGCGCACACATCTAACGGTGTTGCAGAAAAATTGGCAACAGGTTTTGAACTTACCGTAATCCCCGGAGCAAAATAAACAGATACCCCACAACCGCCTGCAGTAACAACGTTTAAGCGGATATTATATACACCTATTGGGAAAGTATGCGTTGGGCTGGGTAGCGTAGAAGTGGTACCGTCGCCAAAATCCCATAAATAACTTACTACAGGATCGATTGAACTGATGGTGGTGGTAAAAGTATGAGTAAGCGGCGCACATGACCTTATCGGTAAATTATTGATGGTCACCTGTGGTGCACGTATTAAAACATATTGCGGTATTGTAAAAGTATCGGAACATCCTACCGCATTGGTAACGATAAGGGTTACACTAAAATTACCGTAAGTATTATAGACATGTGTGGGATTCGCTGCCGTGGAAGTTCCTCCATCGCCGAAATTCCAGTTATAAGAAAAGCCGTTTACACTTAGGTTCAAAAAATTAACAGATACAGGAGTACCACAGGAGATCAGCGGGCTGCCCGTAAATAATGCAGCCGGTTTTGGTTTAACGGTGATGGTTTTGAAAGCAGAATCGCTGCAAGCTCCAAAACTGGCAATTAATTTAATTTGGTAAGTTCCCGTAGCCGCGTATTGTTTTACCGGGTTCATTGAGGTGGAAGTAGTGCCATCTCCAAAGTCCCATAAAACACCCGAGGGCGCAGGAGCAGAAGTATTGGTTAAGGATAAGGTATTATTTATACAAACATTGTCTGCACTTGTAAACGCTGCGTGAACCGACCCCACATTAATAATATTAGTTTTTATCAGCGTATCCCTGCAGCCAGATGAATTGATCACTATTAACCGTACTGTATAATTGCCGGAAGCGAGATAGGTATGCGATGGATTGGTTAAAACAGAACTGCCACCGTCACCAAAGCTCCATTGGTAATTGAGTGCACCCGACCCCGTGGATAAATTCTGAAAATTGATGGTGGAAGGGGGATTACAACTCACCGGGTTAGTATTACTGAAATCAGCATGTGGCACCGTGTTTACCTGTATATATTGTGGTTTGGTGAGCGTGGTAATACAGCCTACACTGTTCCTTACCCTTAATGTTACATTATAATTGCCCGATGTGGTGTAGGTATGAGATGGATTTTGTATAGCGCCTGATGCACCATCGCCAAAATCCCATTGCCATAAATTGATATTGCCGCTGCCTGCTATACTTTGATCGGTAAACTGAACAAATAAAGGAAAGCAACCCGATAATGGATTACCTGTAAAATTCACGGTAGGCTGGTTGTATATCGTGATGAACTGTGTTTTGGTAATGGAGTCTGTTCCGGAGGCATTTTGAATCACGAGTTTTACCGTGTATTGTCCGGGGTTGAAATAGGTACCTGCAGGATTTTGATTAAATGCTGTGGTACCGTTGCCAAGATCCCATCTCCATTGTGTTGGATTACCCGTAGACTGGTCAGTAAAACTTACTACTAATGGCGCACAGCCTGAAACAGGTGTGGCAGTAAAATTAGCGGTCAGTTGTGCTTTCGCAGTAAAACTAAGTACGGCTAATAACAATACGGTAATTCGGGTCTTGACCGCAAATAGGGCAGTCATTGGATTTTTGCTTTAGTTTTTTATGAATATTGGAAAATGTAGTCTGCACTACATTATTATTAATATACATAAACTCAAATCCGGGAAAAAAATTGTGCTATGAGGATGAAATGCGGGGAATAATTGGTCGAAGCGAATATTTATTGTCCTAAACGGGGGAAAATGGATACCTGATTTAGCTCAGCAGGAGTAATACAACAGATATAATGACCACAATAATGAACCTCGAACGATACATCAGATCGGGAAAATATGCTACCTTAGAATGCATAGATATCCTTGAATTTTTTTGTTGCATATGCTATAAAATAATTACTGTTCAAAATATCCCCGGTTGCTTTTTTACACAATTCCTCAGATGTGTAATAACGCCCGTACCTGTAAATATGTTGTTTCAACCATTGCAAAACGGGTTCATTATTACCCGCAGCGATCTCTTTTTCTAATGACACATTTTCTTTGCAAAGTGCTGCAAACAATTGTGCAGCATATAAACTTCCCAGGCTATACGTGGCAAAATAGCCAAAACTGCCATGGCTCCAGTGCACGTCCTGCAGGCAACCTTTTTTATCATCGGGAATATCCAGTCCTAAATATTTTTGATAGTGTTCGTTCCAGTAAGCAGGAATATCTTTCGTGGAAATGCTTCCTTCGATCATCATTTTTTCTATTTCATATCTTATCATTACGTGAAAATGATAAGTGAGTTCATCTGCCTCCGTTCTTATTAATGACGGCTCCACCTTGTTGATGCTTTTATAAAATTGTTCCCGGGTAATATTTTTGAATTGAAGTTTGAAAAAGGATTGCAGCAAAGAAAAATTATGTTCCCAGAAGGGGAGGCCCCGGCCGATGCAATTCTCCCATAAACGACTCTGGCTTTCATGTATGCTGATACTGCAATACTCGCCTAACGGTAAGCCATATTCGTTTCCGGGCAGGCCCTGCTCATACAATGCATGCCCGCCTTCATGCATGCAGCTCCAGGTCATATTACCAAAATCATTTTCATCAATTCTTGTTGTGATGCGCACATCAGCAGGATTAAAATTAATGGTAAAAGGATGTTCGCTGATGTCCTGTCTTCCGGCGTCCGGGTCAAAATTCATCCGCTTTAAAATTTCAATCCCAAATTTCCACTGGCTGTCTTTATCAAAGTGCTGATGCAAAAAAGAATTATCAGTTGCCGGTTTGTTTTTGATCAGGTATAGCAAAGCACTGAGTTGTGGCAGCAGGTCAGCAAATAAAGCATCCACTTTTGCCACAGTAACTCCTTTATCATACTCATTCATCAGGGCATTGTAGGGATGCTGTGCATAACCCAACAAGTCCGCTTCCTGTTTTTTTAGTTGTACCAGTTCATCCAATGGTTGCTCAAAGAAGGCAAAGGAATTTTCTTTCCGTGCCTGTATCCATGCATGAAAACTTTTGTTCACCGCTTCGCTCATCTGCCGTACAAAATCCGCGGGGAGTTTTTTGCTTTTGATATGATCCTCCAAACTGAGTTGTACATTTCTTTTTTGCCTGTCATCCAGCCCGTCTTTGCTGTTCAGTTCATTTAGCAGGGCAGCTAATTTATCATCCGTAAATTGTTGATGCGCCATTTCGCTCAGCGTGGCGATCTGCCTGCCCCTGAATGCATTCCCTTTTGGCGGAAGATAGGTTTCCTGGTCCCATTGTAAAACAGCGGTAGCGTATTTTACGTCAGCAATTTTTTGCATCTTTGTTTTGTATTCCTCATACAATTGAGCAGCGTTCATAGTTTAATCTTATAAAAATGAAAATTCAAGATATTACTTCTTTCTTAGAAACGATCGCCCCGCTTTCATTGCAGGAAAACTATGATAACGCAGGGCTCATCACCGGCAATGCAGACTGGGAATGTACCGGCATCATCACTTCACTGGATGCCACGGAAGAAGTAGTGATGGAAGCCATTGAAAAAAAATGCAATCTTATTGTTGCCCATCATCCCATTATTTTCAGCGGCCTGAAAAAAATAAACGGGAAAAATTATGTGGAGAATGCTGTGATTGCAGCCATTAAAAATGATATCGCCGTGTATGCCATTCATACCAATCTGGATAATGTATTGAAAGGCGTGAATGGCAGGATGGCGGATAAATTAGGATTGATCAACCGCCGGATACTTCAACCCAAAAACAATACCCTGAAAAAATTATTCTGTTTTGTACCGCTTGAATTTGCAGAGAAGGTACGTAATGCAATTTTTGCAGCAGGTGCAGGGCAGATCAGTAATTACAGCGAATGCAGTTTTAATACAGCAGGAAAAGGAACATTTAAACCCGGTGAAGGAACAACTCCCTTTTCCGGTAAGATCGGTGAACGGCAATGGGAAGATGAAATTAAAATGGAAATGATCTTCCCTGCATGGCAGGAAAGGAATATTTATGCTGCGATGATCGATGCCCATCCTTACGAAGAAGTGGCTTATGATATTATTGCACTCGAAAATCATCAGCTCACTGTTGGCAGCGGCGTATTGGGAACATTATCAAAACCGGTAACCGAACCGGCATTTCTTGCCTTTGTAAAAGAACAATTTAACCTGCCCATGGTGAGGCATACTCCCCTAACAGGCAAAATGGTTAATACAGTAGCCCTTTGCGGGGGAGCAGGCAGTTTTTTAATTGGGGCTGCAATAGCTGCCAGCGCTGATTTTTACATCAGTTCCGACATTAAATACCACGAATTTTTTGATGCCAATAACAGGTTGGTAATTGCCGATATTGGCCATTACGAAAGCGAACAGTTCACCATCGGCCTCTTATTTGACATTTTGAGCAAAAAATTCCCTACCTTTGCCGTCCTGAAAACGGGAATAATCACCAATCCTGTTCAATACTTCTAGATCAGGTGGGGCAAACAACATACAACATACAACAAACAACATACATTTATGGCCGCAGTTAAAGATTTCTCTGTTGAAGAAAAATTAAGTTCACTCGTTCTGTTACAAAAAGTAGATTGTAAATTAGATGAGATCCAGATCCTCAAAGGCGAATTGCCCATGGAAGTAAAAGACCTCGAAGATGAGATCGAAGGCTTACACGCCAGGCAAACACGTGTGGAAGAAGAGATCAATGGTATCCAGGAATTCATTGAGCAAAAGAAAGAAGGCATTAAAGAAGCGGAAGCGCTTGTAAAAAAATACGAGAAGCAAAGTGATAATGTGAAGAATAACCGGGAGTTTGAAGCGATCAATAAGGAGATCGAGATGCAAACCCTGGAAGTAAAACTTTGCGAAAAACACATCAAAGACGCTACCGAAGAGATCGCAGAAAAAGCAAGGCAACTGGAAGCTGCAAAAAAAGCGGTAAGCAGTAAAGAAGGTAACCTCAATGCAAAAAAAGGCGAGCTTGAAAAAATTATCGGTGAAACAGAGAAAGAAGAAAAGCATTACAGGAAAGAAGCAGAATCCGCTAGAAAGCATGTGGATGAACGTTTAATAATGAGTTATGACCGCATCCGTAAAAACTACCGCAATGGTTTGGCCGTGGTGCCCGTTGAGCGCGACAGTTGTGGCGGATGTTTTCATGCTATCCCACCTCAAAAGCAAAGCGAGATCAAATTGCGAAAAAAAGTTATGGTCTGCGAAAACTGCGGACGTATTTTGGCTGATACTGATCTGTACAATACCGTAGATGTAAAATAAGATACTGGATACCAGATACTGGAGAAGAGTTCACAATTTGTGGACTCTTTTTATTTAGGAAAATAATTGTACGGACTGCAGCTAAATTTACTAATTTGCCTCTCTTCCTACGATCATATGCTTCAAAAACTTTTTATACAGAACTATGCCATCATTGATGAACTGGAGATCAATTTCGGTGATAAACTCAATATCATCACAGGCGAAACGGGTGCAGGTAAAAGTATTTTAGTGGGCGCACTGAGTTTGATCTTTGGTGAAAGGGCCGACAGCAGCCTTTTATTACATAAAGATAAAAAATGTGTGGTGGAAGGTTCTTTTAAGGCAAAGGACCAGAAACTGGTAGCTGATTTTTTGAAAGCCAATGACCTGGATGGGGAAGATGACCTGGTGATACGAAGGGAAATTGCGTTGAATGGAAAGTCAAGGGCCTTTGTAAATGATACGCCGGTAAACCTGCAGCAACTAAAATCCTTAAGCACTTTATTGGTAGACCTTCACCAGCAATTTGATACCCTCGAATTGAACAATAGCGGTTTTCAGCAGGAAGTATTGGATGCACTGGCGGGCAATGGCGAACTGCTGCGGCAATACACGGGATTGTATCATCAATGGCAAATAGCAAAAAAAGAACTGGAAGAATTGAAATTGCAGCAGTCGCAGGCCAATGCGGTACTGGATTATAATAAATTCCTCTTTGATGAACTGGAAGCAACCGGTCTCAAAGAAAATGAACTGGAAGAGCTGGATGCAGAGCTGAAACTATTGAGTAACGCGGAAAGTGTAAAGCAACAGATAGGAAGTATTTATTTTGATTTGAATGAAAATGAACGGCCCATTGTTCAGCAATTAAAATCATTGTACAATAAACTGCAGGCACTGGAACAATATCATGCGGAGATACCGATGCTGGCTAAACGCCTGCAAAGCACACAGGTAGAGTTGCAGGATATTGCGGAAGAACTGGATCGTATCAATGACAGTATACAGTACAGCGCCGAACGCATTGTGATGGTGAATGAAAGGATTTCAGCAGGGTATAAGCTAATGAAGAAACATGGGGTAAATTCCACCAATGAATTACTGGCAATACAAGATTCATTGCAACAAAAATTAAATGACATTCTTAATATCACCGAAAGCATACAGCAGAAAGAAAAGCTTACCATGGATTTTCTGCAGCAGGCAGGACAACTGGCCACATTGATCTCGGGCAACCGGAAAAAAGCGATACCGCCATTTACTGAAAAAGTGAATCATTTATTGGTTCAGGTTGGAATGCCCAATGCAAGGTTCCTGGTTGAGGTTCGGCCGCTTGAAAACCTGGGAGAAAACGGGATAGATAAAATTGAATTTTTATTCGATGCCAACCTACCCGCCGGGCAGGCAGGCAGGAGCAACCGTTTTGAACCATTGCGTAAAGTGGCGAGCGGCGGCGAGTTAAGCCGGTTGATGCTTTGTATAAAATCTCTGGTGGCAAAACAATTGCAGCTTCCCACATTGATCTTTGATGAAATCGATACCGGGATAAGCGGTGAAGCTGCAAAGCAGGTGGGCAATATTATGAAGACTTTATCCCGCAAGCACCAGTTGATATCCATTACCCATCAGCCACAGATCGCTGCAAGGGCCGATGCACATTATTTTGTGTATAAAGCCATTCATAAAGATAAGATCATTACAGCTGTGCGTGTATTGAATAATGACGAAAGGATCACCACCATTGCACAGATGATGAGTGGTGAAAAGCCCACTGCAGCAGCATTGCAGAACGCAAGGGAAATGTTGGGAAATTAGAGGTTTAAGGGTTTAAAGGTTTAATGGTTTGACAGCTATTTAATTCGTATAGTATCTCAATATTTGAACCCCCAACCCTTAAACCTTTAAACCCTTAAACGTTTAAACCAACTAAAGTGTACTATCAGAAATTATTATTGTTGATGATCCTTGTGTTGGCAACACTCACTGCGTATTTCACTCACTGGTTTTGGAAAAAACGGATAGACCCACGGCGGTCATTTAAAGATTTCCTCTTGTTCATGGTGGTGAATGTGCTGTCGGTATTTGTGCTGGTGTTTATTTTTGGCTTTATAATAATTCACTTTAAAGATTTTTTCTTTAAAAAATAAGAATGCTATTTTTACCAAATATTAAATCTTAAATATTACATACATCATGTCTTACAACCTGCTTAAAGGAAAAAAAGGGATCATATTCGGCGCACTGGATGAAAAATCCATTGCCTGGAAAACTGCATTACGTTGCCACGAAGAAGGTGCAGATCTGCTTTTAACCAATGCACCTGTTGCCATGCGAATGGGTGAGATCAATAAATTAGCCGAAGCAGTTAAGGCCCCGGTTATTGCCTGTGATGTAAGCAGCAATGAGGATGTAACCAACCTGATCACAAAGGCCATGGAACATTTTGGCGGCGGTTTTGATTTTATCCTGCATTCAGTTGGTATGAGTATCAATGTGCGCAAAGGAATTACCTATACCGAAAACAATTATGATTTTACACACAAGGGTCTGGATATTTCTGCAATAAGTTTACACCGGGTATTACAGGCCGCCATGAAATTGGATGCCATCAATGAATGGGGCTCAGTTGTTGCGTTAACTTATATTGCTGCGCAGCGGGTTTTTCCTGACTATAATGATATGGCTGACGGCAAAGCGATGCTGGAAAGTATTGCCCGTAATTTTGGATACAATTATGGAGTAAAAAAACATGTTCGTATCAATACTATTTCGCAATCACCCACGCGTACAACAGCAGGCAGTGGTGTAAAGGGATTTGACGGGTTTATTAATTATGCAGAAAAGATGAGTCCTTTGGGAAATGCCAGTGCAGAGGATTGTGCAAACTATTGCGCGATAATGTTCAGCGACATGACGAGGATGGTAACCATGCAGAATCTTTTCCATGATGGAGGATTTTCTTTTACAGGAGTTACGCAGGGAGTGATTGAGCAGATGACCCCCTCCGCCCCCTGAAGGGGGAACTGGATCCCTACAATATTAAAGAGCCTCCTGATTTTCAGGAGGCTTAATTTTTTTTACACTACAAAAAAATAAAAGAGTATTAAAGTTTTATACTCCAGGTTCCCCCTTCAGGGGGCGGAGGGGGTTAATATTCATCTTCATTAAAAAAGAAATCTTCCTGGCTGGGGTAGTCGGGCCAGATATCTTCAAGGCCTTCATAGATCTCACCTTCATCTTCCAGTTCCTGTAAATTCTCTACAACTTCAATGGGTGCACCACTTCGGATCGAATAATCGATCAATTCATCTTTTGTTGCCGGCCAGGGGGCATCTTCTAAATGTGAGGCTAATTCCAGTGTCCAAAACATCTTCTGAGAGGGTTTAATTTTTTGCAAATGTATATGTTCGCACGAAATAACCAAAAGTGTTTTTTAAACGGGGATTCCGGTGAATTATTTTATTGCCGGAAATAATAGCGGAATGCAGGCCGGGAAAGGCAAAAATTTGCAATTATTAACTACTTTCGAAGCATGTTAAGCGCTACAAATATTCATAAGCGTTATGATCACCTGGAGGTGCTGAAAGGGGTGGATATTGCTGTCAGCAAGGGAGAGATCGTGAGCATAGTAGGCTCATCCGGCGCCGGGAAAAGCACGCTGTTGCACATTTTGGGCACTTTAGACAAGGCCGATAAAGGCCGGATCATGTTAAATAATCAACATATTGAACTGCTTAACGGAAATAAACTTTCTGCTTTCAGGAACAGGAATATCGGCTTTGTTTTCCAGTTTCATCATCTTTTACCTGAATTTACGGCTTTGGAAAATGTTTGTATCCCGGGCTGGATCGCCGGGTTTAAAAAGAAAGACGTGGTTATAAAAGCTACCCAATTGTTGACAACTTTAGGACTGCAAAGCCGTTTGGAGAATAAACCACAACAACTTTCCGGAGGTGAACAGCAACGGGTGGCCGTGGCGCGGGCATTAATAAACAGTCCTTCCATTATTTTTGCTGATGAACCCACCGGCAACCTCGACAGCACAAATGCAAGAGAATTGCACGAGTTATTTATTGACCTCCGCAATCAATTCAATCAAACTTTTTTAATTGTAACACATAATGAAGAACTGGCAAAGATGAGTGACAGGATTTTGCAGATGAAGGACGGCAGGATTATTAATGGATAATTGGTTAATTGAAAATGGATAATGTTTTAAACTCAATAGATACTGATTAAAAAGGAACAATGTAATGAGTGAAAAATTAGCAATTATTAATTACTAACTAAAATAGAATAATATTACGGGTTAGGGAAATTATCCATTAACCAATTATCAATTAATCCTCGCTTTCCATGGGATCTCGTCCACTTTTAAAAGCTTCCCAACATATCTTGCCAAAATGAAAAGATAATCACTTAAGCGGTTGAGATATTTGATGACCAATGGATCAACAAAAAGATCATGTTCCTGCATATTCACACAAAGTCGTTCAGCACGGCGGCAGATGCATCGGGTGATATGTATTGTAGATACGGCCACATGCCCGCCCGGAAGGATAAACGATTTCATCGGGGGTAAAGACGCATTCATCGTATCAATTTCTTTTTCCAGCAACACGACATCAGTTTCTTTCAGATCGGGGATCTTCATCAATGGCGCTTTGTCGGGATCGCAGGCTAAGGAAGAGCCGATGGTAAATAACCTGTCCTGGATCTCTTTTAAGATCATTTTTGAATGATCATGTGTAAGCTGATCGCATGTTAAACCGATCCAGGAGTTCAATTCATCCACAGTGCCATAAGTTTCAATACGGTTATGGTTTTTGGGAACCTTTGTTCCGCCGATCAGGCTGGTCTTGCCAAGGTCGCCTGTCTTGGTATAAATTTTTATTGCCATAATTTTTTCCGCAGAGGGCGGTATCCAAAGTTATTCAAAACAAAATAAAGCAAAATAAGTTGACTGTGAAATACCAATTTGTTTTTACTAATATCAAAGCCAGTCACTAATTGACCGGCTTTACAATATTGAATTTTTAATTTTTTATGGAAGAACAACGGTAGCGGTCGCATTCGCTGTTAATGTTGCGTTTGAAGCCAGGTTTAAATTGAGCAGATCAAGTCCACCTGCAGCTATTGCTTCGATGGTGCCTTGTAATTCAAACTCTCCGTCTGCATTCGTGTCTTTATAACTTGCAAAGTGAATTTCATAATCTCCGTTTTCCAAAAAGTGGAATTGATAAGATCCGCCAGCGGTTACCAACGCGCTGCTGACAGCATTTTGAAATTGCACATTACTTGCGCCCTGCCCTGTCAATTCTGTACTCCTGTTAAATGTTCCTTTTTTATAAGCATACGCTACTACCTTACCGGAACCGGAAATGGCATCTGTGAAAGTACCTGAAATGGTACCGGTTTGAGTTTCAACAACCAGTCGGACATCGTTCTGTAATTCAGCTGAAGTAGCAAAGTCATAGTGGTCTGTTGGGCCACCTGATTGGTGTATGATCATTTTACGAAGATCAAAATCTGCTACAAGAGAATTAGATGCTGAAGTCACCAATGTAAAACTCTTACTCACTGTAATCACATTAGACGTTGACTGTAGCTTATGTTTTACAGCACCTGTTGTTAAAATATAAGATCCGGGTGCGTTACCACTGGCATCAGTATCAAAGTCCAGTACAAAACTGATACTGCTGTATGTTTTTCCGGTAAGATTAAAGTTACCGATTGTTGTTGTAGCGCCGTTTTGATAAGCTGCAAGGTTAATCGTTGTTTTGGTAAAACCAGCAACACTCTGGCCATCCAGTTTAATATCAGCGATGGTTACAAACGCACCACTTACTGATGCGTCATCTATCGGGGCATCTGTAATGCTAAGGGCTGTAGGTGCAGAACCCGAACCGCCAGAACCACTGGTGCCACTGGAATTCATACTGTCGTCTTTTGAGCAGGAAACAAAGGTCATTGAAAAAAACAGTAGTACACTTAGGGCAATACTGCATAGCCTGTTGGGGATCATGATCTTTTTCATAAAATTTAAATTTGGTTTTAAAAAAGCATTTCCTATCCTATAATTTCAAATTTTTCAAAAGTCATGCCAAAATTTAATTTTGTGGAAAATAATAATTGATGAAGAGGATATTTTTAAATAGCGGGATATATTTTCGTGATATTATTGTAGCGATGAATAACTGCTGATCATTGTCAGACAAAAAAATAATCTTAAATATCAGGGAGTGTTAAGCAGGTATTGCAGCCACCAGCGGGTTTGCATTTATCGTATCACTTTCAATCGACCCGTCTCTCAACCTTATAATGCGATGTGCAAATTTAGAAATGTCTTCCTCATGTGTTACTAAGATAACAGTGTTCCCATCATCATGTATCTTACCGAGGATATCCATTATTTCGTATGATGTTTTTGAATCCAGGTTACCGGTAGGTTCGTCTGCCAGTATAATAGAAGGATTATTGATGAGTGCCCTGGCAATAGCCACTCTCTGGCATTGGCCGCCACTCAATTCATTTGGCTTATGATGGCTGCGGTCTTCTAATTTTACTTTGATGAGAACGTCCATCGCCCTTCCTATTCTTTCTTTTTTACCAATGCCGCTGTACACTAATGGGAGGGCTACATTCTCGGCGGCGGTTAAACGCGGTAATAAATTAAACTGCTGAAAAACAAAACCGATCTCTTTATTACGAACTTCTGCCAGATCATTATCGGGCATGCGGCTAACATCTTTTCCGTTTAAAATATATTTGCCAGCGGAGGGAGAATCAAGGCAGCCCAGTATATTCATTAAAGTAGATTTGCCCGAACCGCTTGGGCCCATTAAAGCCACGTATTCATTTTTAAAAATATCCATGCTGATACTTTTAAGTACCTGTAGTTCATTTTTACCGAGGTAATAACTTTTACAGATTTTTTCCAAATGAATGATTCCCTGCATTTTTTTTTGGTTAACTATTTTAGTAGGTTTAGGGGTTTAGAAGGTTTAGAAAGTTTAGGAGGTTTAGTTTGAAGTATTATAATCAGCTAAACCTCCTAAACTTTCTAAACCTTCTAAACTATTTCTTAATAACTTTCGGCACTTTAAAAAACTGTTCATCATGTAGCGCAGCATTCTGTAACGCTTCTGCCCGGGTTATACTTCCTTTTACTTCATCATCCCTGAGCACATTCACATTTTCACTCACGTGTAATAATGGCTCAATACCGGTGGTATCCAGTTCATTTAGCTTTTCCACGAATTGTATCATCCGCTGCAGGTCGCTTTTGATCGCCGCTTTTTCGGGTTCATCAAAATGTAACATGGCGAGGTTGGCCAGTTTTTCCACCAATGCATCATTTACTTCCATTTTACAAATATAGTTGATAGCCGGAAGTTTAGGAAGGTTGAGAATGTTTAGGGAGGTTTAGACAGTTTAGAAGAGTTACGCGAGCGAATACTCCAAACTAAACTTTCTAAACCCTAAACCTTCTAAACCGAAACTCCTAACTCAAAACTCATAACTCTTATTTATCTTCGTCACCTGATGGAAAAGAAAAAAGAAATAGTAATGAGTGGCATCCGCCCCACAGGTTTTTTGCATTTGGGCAATTACTTCGGGGCTATACGCAATTATGTAAAAATGCAGGAAGATTTCGAATGTTATTTTATGGTAGCCGACCTGCATTCATTAACTACCCATCCCGATACAAAGGGCCTGAAGGCAAATGTGCACAGGGTTTTGGCCGAAAATATTGCCTGCGGACTTGATCCTGGTAAAGTGGCCCTGTATTGCCAGAGTCATGTACATGAAACAGCTGAATTATACCTCTACCTGACGATGATGGCCTATAAAGGTGAATTGGAAAAGACGAGCACTTTTAAAGATAAGGTGAGGGCACATCCTGATAATGTAAATGCCGGCTTGCTTACCTACCCGGTTTTACAAACTGCCGACATTATTATTCACCGGGCCAGTTATGTTCCCGTAGGAAAGGACCAGGAGCAACACCTGGAAATGGCAAGAACTTTTGCAAACCGGTTCAATCACCGTTATGGAGAGGTCTTTCCCGAACCCCAGGCTTTTAATTATAACCAGGACCTGGTGAAAGTTCCGGGTCTTGATGGTAAAGGAAAGATGAGTAAGAGTGAAAACCAGATGGCTACATTATACCTGGCAGATGATGATGAACTGATCAGGAAGAAAGTAATGAAAGCCAAGACCGACAGCGGCCCTGTTGAAAATGATTCTCCCAAACCAGAATATATTGAAAATATTTTTTTGCTGATGAGATTGGTTTGCGCGGATGAAGTGATTCGGAAATTTGAAGCGGACTATAATAACTGTACCATCCGTTATGGCGACCTGAAAAAGCAACTGGCCGATGATATGGTGAAATTCATTTCTCCTATCCGCGAAAGAGTGAATGCCATTTTGCAGGATGAAAAATATCTCAAAGCCGTAATGGAACAGGGTGCCGAAAAAGCTAACAGGAGTGCTGCTGCCACGATGCAACTGGTGAGGCAGGCCCTTGGGTTGAACTATTATTAGCCTGGATCTGCATAAGGCGAAGTTTTTGATCAGAATTTATAATTAAAGTCTTCTAAAGTTTACATACTTTCACCCTGCAAAAATGAGATTAAAATAATTTAAGTTACTATTAAAATTTCCCTTTCGGGGATGGGTATGGCAAAAACAAAAAAACCAAAACATATCGCAGTGGCCGGAAATATTGGTGCCGGCAAAACCACCTTAACAGAAATGCTGAGTAAGCATTACAAATGGATCCCGCAGTTTGAAGACGTGGATCATAATCCCTACCTGAATGATTTTTATGAAGACATGCCGAGGTGGAGTTTTAACCTGCAGATCTTCTTTTTGAACAGCCGGCTGAATCAATTGCTGGAAATTCAGCGTGGAACCGAAACCGTTATACAGGACCGCACCATTTATGAAGACGCCAATATCTTTGCGCCTAACCTGCATGATATGGGCCTGATGGGCAAACGCGATTTTGACAATTACTACAAATTTTTTGAAACGCTGAAATCCATGGTACAGCCGCCCGACCTGCTGATTTACCTGAAGGCATCCGTACCCACATTGGTTGCACAGATACAAAAACGGGGAAGGGAGTACGAAGAAAATATCCGGCTCGATTATTTAAAAAAACTGAATGAGTTTTATAATAACTGGATAGAAAATTACAAAGAAGGTCCCTTATTAATTATTGATGCGGATAATAATAAATTTGCTGAGAATGAGGAACACCTGGGACAGATCATTACAAAGATCGATTCTACTTTGTTTGGGTTGTTTTGAAAAGTAAGTGGGAAATGGTGAGTGGCAAGTGGGAGGGATTGCCAATCCACAGTTGACATTCACAAATTGAACACCTGCTAGGCACAAGCCTTTTACCTTTCCCTAATCAATGAGTGAATTCTTCATCGCGTAAAATACCAATCCCACGGAGTTCTTCACCCCAAAGCGCTCCATTAACCTGTCTTTAATGGCTTCCACAGTTCGGGCACTGATATCCATTTTTTGGGCGATTTCAGATGCGGTGAATTCCATGCATACCAATGTGAGTACTTCTTTTTCCCTTTCGCTTAGCACTACTTCAGAGGTCAGGGAGGGATTAAATTTTTGCTTGGAATAATTTTTTTTGATGAGCACTTTATTCACAAAGGGGTTAAGATAAAAGCCGGTACGCATTACGTCCATAATAGCCCGTTTAATTTCGGCGGGCTCGGTATTTTTTAGCAGGTAGCCCGCTGCACCGCAATCCATCAGGTGGCCCACGAAGCGTTCATCTTCGTACATGGTAAGTATGATCACGCGGATCTTCGGGAAATTCTTGGTGATGAACTTGGTGCTGTCAATTCCGTCTTTTACGGGCATTTTTAAGTCGCACAAAATAACATCCGGCATGGCTTCGGGAATTTTGGCTATCAGGTCCTCACCATTCTCGGCCTCCATCACAAATTTGATATTTGTATAGGGCCGCATAGAAAGTATCACACCCTTTCTGAATATCTGATGATCGTCTGCTATGGCAACTTTTATTTCACTCATATTTAGTAAGTATGGTAAAAATACGGAAAAGAATATTTAATCAGGAATTTGAAACGGAAAGCTTTAAAAACCACGGTCAGGGATATCATTGCAGCGTCTTTACAGGCTATATCGCTGCTTCCCTGGGAATTTCTAATGTTACTTTGTAATAGGTATGGCTGGGATCTATCTCAAAAAATATTCTTCCTTTGAGCACTTTCATGCGGCTGGCAATATTTTTAAGGCCCAGGCCCATGGCACTATGGTTCAGCTTTTCAAAATCGGCCTGAACAATACCCGTGCCATCATGGTGAAGCCTGAAATACATATTGTTGCCGCTGTTATTCTGGGTAAGGTGAATAAAGCCAGCGTTACTGTGTTTGATGATATTATTTACCAGTTCCTGGATGATACGGAAAACCAGTAATTCCTGGTCAACCTTCAGGCGGGTACGGTAATCATGAAAGCGGGCGCTGGCATTAAGGCTGCCACTGCCGCTGATCTTCTGGAAAAGGTCAGTTGCAGCGCTCTCCAGTCCAAAGTTTTTAAGTGTTGGCGGCATCAGACTATGGCTGATATTCCTGATGAGCAGGATGGCGTCATCAATGATCTGTTTGGCGCTGTAAATGCTTTGTAATTGCTGTGCCTTTTCCTGGTTAACAAGGTTTTCATTAAGATAAAGCCTCGCCGTAGCCAGCAAGGGCCCGGCATCATCATGCAGATCAGCGGCTATGCGGTTACGTTCTTCCTCCTGGAAACGGATAGAGGCATTTAACAGGATCTGTTGTTTTTCTTCTTCTAACCTTTTTAAATCAGCGTTGTAGCGAATAACCTTTCGCTGGTGAAAAATGACAAACCCAACTATACCAATAGCAAGTGTAAGCATACCCAATGTTCCTAAGAACATGAGGGAAGAAATTCCTGAACTACTGGGAGTTTGTAAAAAAAACATTTTTAGTTAATCTGTTAATTTTGTTTTGTGATAGGTTGAAATACATCAAAACTGGAATCAAAAGGGTAATTTTTTGAATTCTGGTTATTCTCTTTTATAAGAATTGAAATACATAACAAGATGTTTTTTACAAAGGTAACAGTACCATAAATTATGTTGTAATGCCTTCTAAATGCATCATCATCAAAACTATTTTTTGAATAGAGAAATAAAAAAAAATTGCCAGAAAAGTTTAGAATGAACGCAGCGGATATCCAGAAAACAGCTTTTTGGTAAATCGGCTCAATTGCCGAATCCTGCATTACTTCAAAAAAGAAATAAATAATAAATGATAATAAAATTACATATTCAACAGCTAAGGGGACAAAAGGTATTTCGGGCTTCGATGACTTAATAAAGTCATAACTGCAAAATAAAAAAAATGGTATTATAGAATAGAATAAAGTTTTTTTTATGTATTTATTCTTAATATGCAGGGAAAAGAAATATGCAATAAATAAATATTCTAATATATTATAAATTCTAACTACTATATAATAATTTTCCTTAGAATTAAGAAGGTATAAAAACGAAAACCCTACTAAAATTAATGTAGCTACGACAATGGTGTATAAAAAAAATACCTTTTTATCTTTTGTTATTACCCTTTTTAGGAAAATAAGATAAAAGATAAAAGGTAGTAGTTCCGTTAAGTAAGTAATATATCTTAGATTTTGCAGAGTTCTTGGTTTTCTTCAAAAATAACCAATGCAACTTAAAATCTAAAATTTAATATTAACTGAACAATGCAACTAATAAATCAATTATTCCTGCGACCATTTTTGATAAGTTTATGTGGTTTACTAATACTGTGTCTGAGATGTAAACTTCCCTCAAATACAGATGCTTTACAAAGGGTAAAACTCAATTTTTAAGTTAATATTTTGCCGGAAAGTCAATACTGTAAAGAGTTTCATAGAGGAAAAGGTAACAAAATAACCCTGAAATTAGGGTAAATGTACGAAAATTTAATAGTAAAATTACTATGGACTAAATCAGTAACTTTACCGGGGTTTTTACTTAGTGAGCGAAGTAATTGTCCCCTTTTGTAAGAATCTTGTGGGAGGAGCTTCCTTCAACTGCTGAATTTCGGTTGGGCCATTTACCAGGCAAGATCATTTCCTGCCTGGTAAGGTTTCAAGGATGGTTCTTTCAAGGTTGGAATATTGGATTTACAAAACGGGCTTATAAAATGTAGTTGACTGACACCGGAAACACAAGCACAAACAGGTTCTTCAGGATAATTGGAAATGTTGGTAGGTTCTATTGGATATTTGGATAAAGAATAATAACGCGAACCAATGTCAATCAACTGGCACAAAAGTATAACAGCGGCTTACCCCCTGCAAGAGCATAACTGCCCTTTTTTGCGGCTGTGAGTTTTACTTTTTTTCGGGTATTAATGCAATCAGGTATCGTAGATTAACGAGACCCGTAAATCGTAGTTTTACTAAGTAGTATTCCGGAAATGGCATGATAATCAACAAGCTGTGGAAAAAATCCTTTGATTTTCTGGCAAGAAACAATGGCTTATTCCATGAAAATTGTAACTTAACTGTTTATATTAACCTTTTGACCAATTACTATGCGCAATGAACACTTAATTAAGATCGCTATTGCCGATGACCATAAGATCTTCAGGGATGGCATCAAGATGGCCCTTGCGGGAAAAACCAACCTTAAAATGATCTGGGAGGCCGAGGACGGTAAGGACATGATGCACAAAATAGCCATAAAAAAGCCCGAAGTATTGTTAATGGATATCCGGATGCCCGAAATAGACGGGATCAACGGCATACAGCTCATACGCAAAGAGTATGAGGATATCAAGATCATCGTACTTACCATGTATGACGACCAGCAGATGATCAGCAAGATGATGGAAATGGGTGCCAATGCCTACCTTACCAAGACCACCGACCCCGAAGAGATCTATGAGGCCATCCTTACCTGTATGAACGATGATTTTTATTTCAACGACCTGGTGAATAATGCGGTAATGGGCAAACTGATGCAGAAAAAAAATGTACGGCAGCATTATGGCACCAATACACCGGTACAATTCAATGAAAAGGAGCTGAAGATATTACAACTGCTTGCCGAAGACAAAACCACCGAAGAAATATCCAAGATCATCTTCCTCAGCCCGCGCACCATTGAAACCATCAGGCAAAACATGAAGACCAAGGTGGATGCCAAGACCATTGGCGGGTTGATCATGTACGGAATGAGGAATAAACTGATCGAGTAGGGTATAAAAATGTTAAATATTAAATATTGAATGTAAAATGTAAAAGTTGAAGCGTTCAATAATTTAAAAAGCCCGCAAGATATAAAAGCTGCTCACCTTTTGCATTTTACATTTATTATTCTACATTTTACATTTCTTTCACCAACTACTTTTAAATATATTCTTGCAATTAGAATGTCACAATCCCATTCTTAACCGCATATATTGCTAAACCCACCCGGCTTTTTACATCCAGTTTATCGAATAATGCATCCCGGTAGCCGTCGATGGCACGGGGCGTAATATGCATGGCTTGTGCAATTTCCTTATAGGTCATTTCGGTGCTGGCCAATTTTAAGAATTCGATCTCTCTTTCAGTGAGTAATGCTTTTTCAATGGAAGAGTGATTCGTATGGCTCTTGTGAAAAAAAGAAGCCAGCTTACCTGTCGTGTGATTGGAGTAATAATATCCGTTTTCAGCAACTGCCAATAAAGCCGTTTTCAATTCCGTTGGGTGAACGTCTTTTTTTAAAAATCCCCTTACCCCTGCCTGCAGCAAGCGGATCAGTGCGATCTCCGAATCGTACATGGTAAGGATCAGTATCTTCACTTCAGGATATTTTTCCTGCAGCCACTTTGCTGTTTCATAGCCATCCTTCCCGGGCATATTGAGGTCCAGAATCACCAGGTTGGGGATATTGCCGTTTTCAACAGCCTGTATTACTTCTTCGCCATTTGCGGCCACATCAATAACCCGGAATTCATTAAATGTATTGAGGAGCGATGCCAGGGCATCTCTTAATAAAATATGATCATCGGCTAAAATTAATTTATAGGGTTGTATTTCGTTCATGAAAAAGGGATTTCAATTTTAATAGTAGTGCCGGTTCCGGGCTCACTGTTAATGATGCATTTTCCATTAAGTGTATTGGCGCGTTTTTTCATATTGATAAGCCCCGTGCCCAGTTCACTGCTTTGTTCACAGGCAAAGCCTTTCCCATTATCATCAATATCCAGGTTTACGGTGGCAGCATTATAATGTAGCTGGATATTAATGTTGCTGGCCGCAGCGTGTTTTATAATATTATTCAAAGCTTCCTGTACAATACGAAATAGTACCAATTCTTTATTTGCGTCGAGAAAGATGACATTACCGGTTACCGCAAGGCTGATCGTATATAAGCCTGATTTCTGTAATTGTGATGTTTCAAATTCCAGTGCCTTAACCAACCCGTTATTCAAAACAATTTCTGAACTCATACTGCGACTGATATCACTGAGGTCGTTAATGGCTTCTCCGATCAACTCTACTGAATCATTTGCTTTTTGGGCTGCTATAATGCTATCACTAAAATCAAGGGTATTTAAGTGCAGCTTGGCTAAAGTAAGTTTTTGCCCTATATTATCATGTATCTCCCGGGAAATATTCTGAAAAGTTTGTTCCTGCATTTCTAATTGCGACTGTAACAGGGCATTTTCGTATACTATTTTTAATTCTTCTATATCCTTATAGTAAGCGTTTTGTTTTTGCTTGTACCTATAAATAATCATTGTAATAAAGCCTACTAAAAACAAAATTAGTAGGGTAGAAGTTAGTACAAAGATAATGATGCTTTGTGTTGACGAATTAAACATAGACAGGCTTTTATAAAAAATAAATGCATAATAATTATTAATAGATTTATTACACAGAGTATTACTTGAGCTAATATAAAATTATTTTGATTTTTGAAATATTCACATAATGGGAATAACGGTAAGCTAAAAACAGAATAAAAGAATAACCCGGTTACAGTCCAAAGCATAGGATCATTAGTAATTTTTTTAATAGGATCATTTTTGAATAAGCTAATAAAGAATATCAGGCAATAAAGTGTAAAGCCCAAATTGCTAATTGCCGCTATTTTAAAATTTTGATTGTTGAATTTATTAATTATTGTCAGAACTAAAACAATAGATAAAGAAGAAATAAATATATTTTTAATATATTTTTTTGACTTTTTATTACTAAAATATCTTAGAAAAAAAATACCCCAGAAAATATTCTCTATTATTAAAATAGAATTATCAAAAACATCAATGAATATTCTGGGCATTGAATAAATATACATATCAGTAATTGTTATTAGCGAAAGGATAAAAACTGTAAGGGGATATAAGTAAAAGATTTTAATATAGTTTGGTATGGTTATATTTTTTTTAACAAATAAGAAAATCAGTAATGAACAAAAAATGACTATAGTGCCAATTATAACTTCTATATTAACTAATTTGTTCATGAGGTTTATTATACAATATTACATTTGATACCTGAAATATGATCCGGAAAAATCCCCCCAAATCCTGTTGTTTTTCCCTTGCATTTGATTTTTTGATTTTGCACCTTTGACGGGTAAAGTTTTAATCCGTACTCTACTTTTATGCAAGCGTTAAATTATGCCATAAATGGCAAGCCGCCCCCTGTTTTTGAATTGAATTACCAGTTGGCCTGGCTTTTCTGGTAAAACAGGGGCATCCGAAAACCTGTGTAAGAGAGTAGGAATAATCCGTACCATATAAAATGAAAGAAAATGAAAAAGTTAATGATCTGTATCACCCTCATATTTGGCCTGATATTGCAGGGATTTTATAGTAAAGCACAAAACCCTGATCCTTCAGTCATAAAGAGTGACCCTGATTGGCAAACAATCGCCAATATTGAAGGCAATTTTATAGACAAATTCGTATCTGCAAAAATCAATTTAAAAAATTTTGATCTGAATAATCAAGCACTTGTACTCAGCACAGTAGGCATGTCAAAAGCGGAGTACTTAAGAAATGTTGATTTAGTAAGAGCAGCAGGAACAAGTCTAGTAAAAAAATATGCATTTAGTTCAGCAAATTGTTCAACTTGTAAATTGGACATCAATGCAAAAAATGATCTGTTCAGATCGGTTATAGAACAATTCCAGACCAACCCGGATATTTATACAAGATTTAGGATTGAATCACTTGGTTTAAGTTCACTTTCTGGTCAAGGTACCAACTACGCACAAACTTGTTGCTGTTGCGGATTTTGGTTTTATGCTTGTTGTGGATTATGTTCAGCATCTATTGAGGCCTTTCCTCTTTACCTGGCCTGTTGCGGCTATTGTTATCATTCAGAATGTTGTACACCCTAAAAATAAAAAAACATTTTATGAAAGAAAATTTAGTGATCATTTCAGCAGTTTTATTGCTTTTTATTGTGAGTTCTTATTTGAGGACCAGGCACAAGCGGAGTAATAGTTTCAATCTCTGGTCCTCAATAATTGCAATAGCAGTATTTACGGCAATGCTTATTAATGATATTTTTTTCAGGGATGTGTTTAAAAATGAGTCATTACAAGGCAATATAATAACGTTGCTGTTATACGTGGTCCTGGTAGGTTATTTATCATTCAAAGGCTTTAAAAGTTTCAAAGAAATGCGCAAATAGAACAAGCCTTTAATTTGTACGAAACAATATGCGACCCAAAAATAAAACGAATGGCAGGCTCTACTGCCATTCGTTATTAGTGAGCTGGCTTTCATTGAACGGTAGTTTGTTAAGCAATGATATTTGACGACAAGATCCACCCATAGTAACTTTTCTCTGCCATGTAGAATTATTCAGTAGAAAATAAAACATAATGAAATATGGGGCGCTGAAATATTGTTTATTGATCGCAATCTCATCAACTCTATTTGTGAAAGAAATTATTGCACAGAAAAATGCCGATAGCATTAAACAAAATATCAGCAATGTTGACAAGCAAAAGGAATATAAACCTGAAATCTTCACATCAGGCTTTATAGACATTATCAACAACGGCCAGATAAACGCATCGGCCCGGTTTATTCGTTTATTTATTGGTGAGCCGGGTAAGTTTGCTATACCACTTTCCATATACGGCGGTGTATCCAATAATAATTTTCAAAGCCAAAGCATTACAGGTGGCCTGCAGGGAAATAATGACCATTTGGTAAATCAATACATCAATCCGCTTAGCGGCCTCGTTAACATTTCAATTGATGGCATTGTATTTTTTAGCCGTGCGCGTAAAATAACCAAAACAGGGTTTCTGTATCATGTGGGGGAAAGGCTCTTAACAGGGTATCATGCCGGACAATTTAATGATCCCCAAACTGGTCAGCCTGTTAATTTTTTGAACAGTTTTGAAACTCAAGGTTTATATTTTCAAACCGGGGCCTGGGAACGGAATAATAAAAAAAATGTGGGTATATTCTGGCTGGCACTTAGGTACATAGGCTGTTATACCAATGCGAAAAAAATAAAAGAATTTTTACCCGATATCAATACTAATGGAATCTATCATGGGTATTCGATAGGATTTGGTATTGATATTAATAATCTCGTAAATTTAAAATTGATCTATTACCAATATGTAAAGCAACCCGAAATAGATTATGCTTTGCCCATCTACCAATTCTCTTTTAATTATTCATTAAAAAACTAATATTATTGCCGGCATAGCGATAAGGCTTCAGAAGGTAATATTTTCCGGCTGAAAAAAAATGGAACGCGAAAGAAAATAGGGTATAATAACATTTGATTCACACTCCACGAAAGCATAAACTACCTATCTTTGAAGAGGCCTTTCTACCTGAAATGAACGCCAAAATCCAATTCTTTTGTATTGCTACACCCGTTATCCTGCTAAACTACAAAGTAATATTGTCTGCATAACCCACAGATTAATGCGTAAAAACACCATCAGTAACATAGGGTATTTACACTCTTTATTATTTTTGGATATAATTTGAACTTGCAGTCAACGTTATAGCTAAGTTAAACTAATCCCAAAATACCCAAAAAACTCAAACATGATGCCCAAACCAGATTCTGATGCCCCAATAAGGGTAATAATCGCAGACGACCACGTACTTTACCGTGCGGGGGTGAAAACAGCACTAAGCTCCAAAAAAGACATAAAAGTGATTGCCGAGGCAGATAATGGAATGCACCTGCTGAATATGCTCAAAAATGTAGAGGCTGATGTGATCCTGCTCGATATCCAGATGCCGATCATGGATGGCATCACTGCCTTGCCGGAAATAAAAAAACTCCGCCCGGATATCAAAGTGATCATGCTTACCATGATGGACGACCATAGTATGATCACCAAACTGATGGAACTGGGTGCAAACAGCTATCTTACAAAGACCAGCGACAGCGAGATCATTTACGAAGCCATTAAAACCTGTTACGAACAGGAATATTATTTTAATTCTTTGACCAATAAGGCCTTGCTTTCCAACCTTAAACAACGCAATGTAGCTACACCTCAAAAAATGATGCAACAGGAAGCTCAGTTGAATGACAAAGAAATGATGATCCTGAAACTGATGTGCGAAGAAAAAAGTACCAAGGAAATTGCCGATCTGGTTGACCTGAGCCCGCGTACCGTGGAAGCAATACGGGATAAACTAAAGGTTAAGACCGGCGCCAAGAGCACCGCGGGTTTGATCATGTATGCCGTGAAACACAAAATATTGAACGTAGAATTATAAAAAATGCAATTTGACTAATTTTTTACTCTAAAACTGTGATGAAAAAACGGAGCCGTCTCATTCGATTGAGACGGCTTCATTATGCCTGCAATTTTGGGTTATCGGTATTGACAAAGGGGCAGGACTTTACTATTTCAGCCTTCCCATTGCAATAACTGCCGCAGGCAGCCATCTCGGGTCAGGCTTATCATCTTTAACCGCTCTTTCGAATTCTATCGCCACTGCAACGATCGCCATATCACCGTTTTTTCCACCGGTATCGAGTACAAATTCTTTTTCCGGCAGGGCTCCATCGGCGTAATCAAAGCTATATATTTCCTTAGTGATGCTCGGCGGTGCCAAACCTGGCGGACTGCTGGCCGCGAATATCTTTATGTTAACCTTTTTGGCACGCAAAGGAGCCCTGAGTTCATTGATCGGGTTAAAGGAAGCAAAGTTCACGGAGATTCCTTTACTGCCCTTACTGCTTACCGTTATATTGGGTTTGAAGAAGTGCCGTAGGTCGGTCAATGGATTCAGCTGACACATGTTATTATCCGTAGCTATATCCCATTCGGGTTTATCATAGTTAGCCGCATACAAAACATACATCCATCCCCGCAGCCGGTTATAGTCGGCAAAGCCAACCGGGAAAAGAACATATCGCTTGATCAGTCTCAGCATCCTTGAGCTGGGCCCTGTCACTTCGCCGAAAATGGTATTCCTCTTCAGCATTGCAGGTGTGGGCTTTTTTTTCCTTTTCCCCGGCTTTATCCGGGCGTACATCTTGCCGTTAACTATGTAGAAAACAACGGGCCCAACGGCGCCACTGATATTATTTTCTTTTACCCTTCCCATGGTCTTGTATGGTTTTTGTAGTACTAAGATAGGTATCTACTATATGATACATACACTTTATATTCATTTTATTTTCACATTATATGCACTTTATAAGTGGATTTAAAGTTGAAATGAAGTGGGAATAAAGTGGTTATATAGTATAGTAGAATACTATCAGTCTCCTTGAACATATGTAGTTAGGGTGGCTGGGAAACCTCAAAATGTTCCTTTAGAACATAAATATAGGGAAGTATGAAAAAGGTTGTTTTCTTTGCGTCTTTGCGTGTATGTAGCATATTTGCAGGATGAATCATTTTATTTTCGATGGTAAATTATATAAGGAAGGTGAGCACGTGATAAGTGCGGATAGCAGGGGCCTAAGATATGGGGATGGATTGTTTGAAACAATGAAATGCATCAGTGGCCGGCTGATCATGGCTGATGAGCATTTTGCCCGGCTCTGGAAGGGAATGCAGGTGTTGGAATTTGATATACCCAAACTTTTTACCCCGGCCAGATTGCAGGAAGAGGTTTTATCCTTGGCCACAAAGAACGGCCATGATCACATATCGCGTGTACGCATTACAGTAAGCAGGGGAGATGGAGGCTTATATGATGCCGTAAATCATTTTCCCCATTACATGATACAAACCTGGGAATTGCCCTTAACCAACGGTGAATGGAACAGCAACGGATTGCAAATAGGGATCTATGACAAAGTGAATAAGAGTCGTGATATACTCAGTAATCTTAAGCACAATAATTTTTTGCCTTATGTAATGGCTGCACTTCATGCAAAAAAACAAAAGTGGAATGATGCTGTGGTATTAAACTGTGAAGGGAGGATCTGTGACAGCACAGTGGCTAATATTTTTTTGATTAAGGATGAAATTGTTTTCACACCTGCATTGACCGAAGCCTGCGTAGCCGGGGTTTTAAGAAAACACTTGTTACAGGAATTGAGATCAAATGGTATGGGAGTAATTGAAAAAGAGATCACAGTGGAGGATATGTTGCTGGCAGATGAGGTTTTTTTAACCAACTCTATCTATAATATTCGTTGGGTACAGCGGTTCGGCGACAAAATATATGGTAATGATTTCACACGGAAAGTTTATGCTACAGTTATCCCCAATATTAATATTACATAAGCAATATGCAATGGACAATTGGCAATATGCAATAAGCAATTGGTAACATGCAATAAACAAAGGGTTTAATCCGCAAAAACATTTTTCTCATCAATTGCAATGCTATGTGTTTGCCTGTATACTTCCAATAATTTTTGTACGGCAGCTTTTCCCTCCTCCCCAAGATCAAGCGAATAATTATTTACATAGAGGTCAATATGTTTGCGCATGACGTCTTCACTCATTTCCTGCGAATGATTGCGGATATAATCATTCAATTCGGGGTAATTGGAAAAAGCATATTCAATACTTTTCTTTATCAATACTTCCACTTTTTTTTGTAAAGCGGGATCAATGGTCCGGCGTATCACAATTCCGCCAAGAGGTATTGGATTACCCGTTTCCTTCTCCCAATAATCACCGAGATCAATTATTTTTTTTAACCCTTTCTGTTCATAAGTGAAACGATTTTCGTGGATGATCACTCCCAGGCCACTTCCTACTAAAACAAAATCCTCAATTTTATCATACCTTAAAAAGATCTTATTTTTTGCATTTGGATAAGCCAATGAAAAAAGTAAATGAGCAGTAGTATGTTCACCGGGTATGGCTATAGTAGAGTCTTCCACTTCCTTATTTCTTATTTCTAATTTACTATTCCTTATTAATATAGGCCCAACGCCCCTCCCCAACGCGCTGCCGCTATTCAACAAAATATATTTGTCTAACACTAAGGGCAAAACGCCGTAACTGAGCTTGGTGATATCCAGCCTGCCTTCCAATGCCCATTGATTAAGTGTTTCCACGTCTTCCAATACCGCATCGAATGTGATACCCGCTGTATCAATTTTATTATTTACTAGCGCATCAAAAATGAAAGTATCATTTGGACATGGGGAAAAACCTAAGGAGAGTTTCAAGGTTTCGGGGTTTAAAAGTTTAAGGGTGTAAAGATTATCTGTTTGATGATCTGCTGCAATGCGTTATCCAGGTTTTCAATGGCGTCTTTCAGTTTCCATTTTGTTTTATCTCTTTCGCCAACAAAGTTGGAAATGGTTCTTATTTGTATGAAGGGGATATTTTCCTGCAGGCATATATAATGCAATGCTGCACCTTCCATCGTTTCTATGCCCGGCTGAAATGTGTTTTCTCTTTGTTGCAGAAGTAATTTATCATCACTTATTGTATTCACCGTAATAGCGCGAACCTTTTTAAATGACAACGAACGGAGTAATTCGTTTTTATTGATCAGCCATCCATCCGTAAAAGGAAATTCATTTTTATTGGAAAGGTTTACATCAAATATTGTCTGGAAATTTCCTTTTTCGGATATGCCAAGGTCAGCAAATGTATCCTGTTCAACTAAAACAGTTTCAACCAATCCTGGTCCATTTGTAAAACTTCCTGCAATTCCGGCCTGGATCACTATATCATATTGTATCTGCTGCAATCTCTTTTGTAAATGATAAATAGTAGCAGGAGAGCCCACACCAGTAACCAGTATATCCATATCGCTGCCTGCAGCCGGCTGCTGTTGAATTTCCTGTTCAGTGGCTGCTACCAATAGGATTTGCATACTGCAAAATTCGTGTTTACAGTTCATATTTCAGAATTTAGGGGCTACCTTTGCGGAAATTTTCCAGATCGCAATGGTTTATATCACACGGATTGAACATTTTAATGCTGCACATAAATTATACAACCCGGACTGGAGCCCGGAAAAAAACGAAGAAGTGTATGGCAAATGCGCCAATGAAAATTGGCACGGGCATAATTTTGAATTGTATGTGACCCTAAAAGGGGAGCCCGATGCTGACACAGGATTTGTGTTTAATGTAAAAAAACTCAGTGTCATTGTGAAGGAACAGGTCATTGAAAAACTGGACCATAAGAACCTGAATATAGACGTTGATTTTATGAAGGGAAAGATCTGCTCTATCGAAAACCTGGTGATGGGTATCTGGAATGAGCTGATCCCACATCTTCCCGCCGGGATACAGTTGCATTGTCTTAAATTATATGAAACGCCCAGGATATTTGTAGAGTACTTCGGTAATTAATTTTTGGAATCGCATGAACAAGTATTAACTTTAAGTAGGTTACTTTCATGAGTTGATGCGTTTGAACAGCAGACTTCTGTTTTGACCTTCAGTCACCTGTTCCGAATGTTCCGGGTAATTTTTTAGAACAAATTTATTTTTTCAGGTGTTATACCACGAACGATGAACAATAAAGTATCGGTTTACAGAAAAGAACATTTTAATGCCGCCCACCGACTCAATAACCCGGCTTGGGATGAAGCTACCAATGAAAAGGTTTTTGGTAAATGCAATAATCCGCATTATCATGGCCATAATTATGAGTTGGTCATCAAACTGACCGGCGTTCCTGATGCATCTACGGGTTACCTGTATGACTTGAAACTGCTGAGTGACCTGGTACGGGAAAACGTGACCGGGCGCTTTGATCATAAAAACCTCAATGAAGATATCGCAGAATTCAGGAGCCTGAATCCTACTGCAGAAAATATCGCCATTGTGATCTATAATATTTTAAGGCCGGCAATTGAATTAAAATATGACCTCCAGGTTCGTTTATACGAAACCGAAAGGAACTTTGTAGATTACCCGGGGTGATGAAGGCGTTTCAAGGTTTCAAGGTTTAAGGGTTTAAAAGTTTTTCCCATTCGTTAGCTCTTTTAAACATTAAACTCATAACTCGTAACTCTTTACCCCTTTAACTTTAAACATAACATCATGGGATATAAAAAAGCAGAGCAGTTTGATGAGAAGGTCACATCCGGGCTCATGGAAAATTACAGGGATATTTTAAGTTTAATTGGGGAGGATCCCGACAGGGAAGGATTACAAAAAACGCCTGAGCGCGTGGGAAAAGCCATGCAGTACCTTACACAGGGATACCAGATGGACGCTCATGCCGTGTTGAATTCCGCAAAATTCCATGAAGATGTGAGCGAGATGATCATTGTAAAAGATATTGAATTGTACAGTATGTGCGAGCATCACATGCTTCCTTTTTATGGTAAGGCTCATGTAGCGTATATTCCTAATGGTTATATAACCGGGCTAAGTAAAATTGCCAGAGTGGTAGATATTTATAGTCGCCGGTTACAGGTACAGGAACGCTTAACCACCCAGATATTGAATTCCATTAAAGAAACATTGCATCCTTTGGGGGTGGCCGTGGTAATAGAAGCGTCTCATTTATGCATGATGATGCGGGGCGTGCAAAAACAGAATTCGGTTACCACTACTTCCGCATTCTGGGGAGAATTTGAAAAAAATGAAACCAGGAGTGAGTTTGTAAAGCTGATCAGTGCGAGGTTGCATTAATTAACCAATAAATAAACGACCATGCATGCTTATGTCTTTCCGGGCCAGGGTTCACAGTTTCCCGGGATGGGAAAAAATCTATACGACAATGACCCGCTTGCAAAAAAAATATTTGAAGAAGCCAATGATATCCTGGGCTTCCGGATCTCTGATATCATGTTCAGCGGAAGGGATGAGGACCTGAAACAGACCAATGTTACACAACCCGCTGTTTTTTTACACTCCGTAATTGCTTTTAAAACCTTACCATTCCCAGGGCCGGAAATGGTTGCGGGGCATTCTCTTGGCGAATTTTCTGCCCTGGTAGCAAACAAGGCTCTTGATTTTACGGATGCATTGAAACTGGTTTCCATAAGGGCCGGAGCCATGCAAAAAGCCTGTGCATTGAACCCTTCCACCATGGCGGCAGTATTGGGATTGGCCGATGAAAAAGTGGAAGAAATATGTGCGGCAGTGTATGCCGAAACCAATGAAGTGGTGGTAGCGGCAAATTATAATTGCCCGGGCCAGTTGGTAATAAGCGGTTCATTAAAAGGAATTGATATCGCCTGTGAAAGAATGAAGGCTGCGGGTGCTAAACGGGCATTGGTTTTACCGGTTGGCGGTGCATTTCATTCGCCGTTGATGTTGCCGGCTAAAGAAGAACTGGCGGCGGCGATCAGCGCCACTGCATTTCATGTTCCTGGCTGCCCGGTATACCAGAACGTAGTGGCAAAAGCAGTTACCGATGCAGCTGAAATAAAAAAGAATTTAATTGAGCAGTTAACCGGCGCCGTTAGGTGGACACAATCCGTGGGAGCGATGATCGCGGATGGAGCTACCCGTTTTACAGAAGCAGGCCCCGGTAAGGTATTGCAGGGATTGGTGTTGAAGATCAATAAGGAGATGGTAGTGGATGGGGTGAATTAGGAATGTAAAATGAAGAATAACAAATGTAAAATGTAAAAGGTGGGGAGTTTTTATACCAGGTGAATATTTTAGATCATTGAGCTCTTCAACTTTAATATTCAGCATTTAATATTTTACATTTTCTATTTCACAATAGTAACAGTTCCTTTACGAAAAACAATATTGCCTATATAATCCAACCCTTCAGCAATCCAGATATAAGTACCAAGTTGTTGTTCAATGCCTTTGACCTTTCCATCCCAGCCAATAGAATAATTAGTTGTATTAAAAACCAGAAATCCCCACCGATCATATATGCGGAAATAATGAAAGTCCCTGATCCCGGCGGGAATTGCTCTTAAAATATCATTTTTCCCATCCCGGTTAGGTGTAAACGCATTTGGTACATAAATATCCGGCCCCCGGTACACTGTTATTTTCAGGTAATCACTAGCTTCGCAACCAATATTATTCCGTGCCGTAACAGTATAATAAACTTCCTGGTCAAGGATGGCTATGGGATTGGCAATAAAAGGGTCACTTAATCCATAATGCGGGGTCCATTCATACTGTATAAAACCTATATTATTCACATCGGTTGCAAGTAATGGCAGGGGCTGGCCTATCGCCAGTACGGTATCTCTTCCCGCATACACCACGGCAGGGCGTGTAACCGTAACAGTTGTAACACCTTTCTTCAGGGAAGCGCAACCATTGGCGTCAATTACATTCAAAGAATAAGTTATTGAGCCGGGTAATTTATATGCAGCAGGAGATGCAATAAGGTGATTATCCAGGTAAGAAGAAGGAAACCATACATAGGAAACTCCACCGGATCCGCTAAGCTGTGCAGCTTGCCCAAAACAAATGCTTTGGTCGGGCCCTGCATTTGCTATTGGTGCCGGGTTCACAAAAACGGTAACAGAATCTGTTTTTGAACAAATGCCCGTGGTAGCCGTCACAATATATTGTGTTGTAATAATTGGGGAAGCAGCAGGATTGGGGATGGTATTATTATCAAGTGTCAGCGCGGGTGCCCATACATAACTATTTGCATTGGATGAAGCATTAAGATGCCCGGTTAAACCTTCACAAATAGTAATATCAGATCCCGCATCGAGGGTCAGGGGATTAAAGAACGGGATAAAAATGTTTTGCGTATTGGTACAATTATTATTATCCTTTACTGTTACTGTATAATTTCCGGTTGTAAGGTTGAACACATTATTGTTTTGAAAATTGATACCGTCTGTGGAATATAGGTACGGATTCTTTCCCCCTGTAACATTCATGGTAGCGGTTCCATCCGGATTGCCCGAGCAGGTTGCAGCGGTTATGGGAACATTGGTTATAACAAGATCAGGATACAGTTGCGTGATATTGATCACCAGGCTATCAATGCACCCTGTTAGATCCTGTATTTTTACAGTATATATTCCAACGGGCAAATTACTGAACGTGCTGTCTGCCTGGTAAGAGCCATTATTAATTGAATATTGCACAGGCTGCGCCCATGCTGCACCACCCGCCACCCTGATCTCCCCGGTAGCATCGTTCTTACAATTTATTTCTGTTTTTGAAATAAACTGCAACGTCTTCATTGCAATAAAAGAAGAATCCCTGCCATGGCATGTTCCTTCAGTGGCAGTACAGTAATAAGTTGTTTGGCCGTTGGTGGGTGATGCCACTGGATTCCTGATACTGGCATTGCTTAATGTAGGATTGGGATCCCACTGGTAAACAGAATAGCCGGCAGATGCGGTTAATTGTATGGAGGTATTTTTACAGATGAATGCGGTATCGGGTGTAATGCCTAAAGTGTCATAATCCCTTATTTGTATCACCGTACTGTCGGTTGGCAAACCGTTTCCGCATCCTGCCAGTGCATACACATTTATTGTTTCAATTCCTTCGGGGATATTATCAACAATGGGAATAACATCAACAGTAACTTCGGTTTCGTTTGCGGGTATGGTTACTGAAGAGGGGAGCATTTGCATATCCACCCCGTTGGTGGCGGTACCGGTATAATAAAGCGCTACGATCAATGGGCTTGCTTCTGCCCTTGGCCTTTTTATTTTAAATGCTCCGGTAGAACATCCTTCCACGAGGTAACTATTATTCTGCGGATCTATCTGTGTAATATTATTAATACTGATGGCATTGGAAGAAAGGCTTTTTGCTTCTAAAAACACCCCGCTATCATATATGCCGTCCGCAACATCGGCAATCACTAATTTTAAATGATAGGTCTGGCAGGGTTGCACTTGAGCCAGTGCAGTTAAAACTGTAGTATGGCCGTTATGGGTAAAATAAACGTTTGATTCATTATTGATATAGTATTGCGGGTATAATGCACAGCCCTGGTCGTTGATATTATTAATGGTAACCGGGGCATTGGTTCCCGGGATGATGGCAATATTCTTTTTGCCTAAAAAACCGGGGCCACTAATAAAAAAAGCAAAAGCATCATTGTAAATATCACAGGAGAAATCGGGGTATTCTTCTGAACTGAATACATAATTGAATTTAATAGAATCGCCAAGTGGCACGAAGTCGAATTCAAGGATACAGGCATCGTGTGTATTATTTACCGGAACATTTATTTGCTTGGCAAGGTCGGAATCTCCCGAAGCTGTAGTTAAAGGGAATTGCTGATAACTGGCAAATGCTGCCGGTGATGGGTAAGCTGGTGTTATGCCATCTCCATCCAGGCCAATAGCATTGGAGAGTCTATTCGATTTTGCCCTGCCATTGGTTAATACTATACCACTGTCAATCCCAATCTTGGTACCAGAAATATTATTGAAAAAACCTGTCGCTAAAGGCGAACCGGTTAGCGTAATATTACTCACCGTAATGCCTTGCCCAAGCAATCTTTGCACGAGAGCCTGTGCATTGCTCACACTGGTGATCTGCAATTGCGCAGAAGAGGAATAACCTATGAAGATCCCAATGAAAAAAAGAATAATTATTTTACAGAGCGTTTTCATGTAAGATTGACATTAAAAATACTAAGGTATTAATAAAAAACCTCAGATACAAAAAGAAGCAGTATCAAAGGTAGTGAGGAGTAGCGAGTAACAAGTGGGGAAGAGAGATCATCACTTGAACTGCTTTCACACTAACCATTAAAGCTAATCGATTGACAACCTCCTTGTTCATAGATTTAAAGTGTAGCCAGCACAGCATTCATATTACGTACAGATTCTGCACTTTTATTAAAAGCTGCCTGTTCGTCTTCAGTAAGTTTATAATCAACATTTTTTTCCCATCCATTCCTGCCAATGATAACGGGCACGCCTAAGCAAATATCTTTTTGCCCGTATTCTCCCTCCAAATAAACACAGCAGGGAAATAATTTTTTCTCATCTCTTACAATCGCTTCTACCAGGGCCGCTCCTGCAGCGCCCGGTGCGTACCATGCGGAAGTTCCAAGCAGGCCTGTAAGCGTTGCACCACCGATCATGGTATCTGCAACAACTTTTTTCAAAACATCTGCATCTAAATGATCAGCAACAGGTGCACCCTGGTATGTGGCCAGTCTTGCAAGCGGGATCATCGTGGTATCGCCGTGGCCTCCAATCACCACAGCCTGCAGGTCAGCAGCTGAACAACCTATAGCGGTTGATAAATAATATTTAAAACGGCTGCTGTCTAAAATTCCTCCCATTCCAATGATCCTGTTCTTTGGCAGGCCGCTTGATTTTAAAGCCAGGTAGGTCATCGTATCCATCGGGTTACTGATCACAATAATGATGGCATTGGGAGAAAATTGCAAAATATTTTGCGTTACCGTTTTTACGATCCCGGCATTGATCCCGATGAGTTCTTCCCTTGTCATCCCCGGCTTACGCGGAATGCCGGAAGTGATCACGGCTACATCCGACCCGGCAGTTTTTGAATAATCATTCGTAGAGCCTGTAATTTTAGTGTCAAATCCAAGCAGGGTGGCGGTTTGCATCATATCCATCGCCTTGCCTTCTGCAATGCCTTCTTTAATATCAAGCAATACCAGCTCCGAACACAATTCTTTACGGGCAATATTATCAGCACAGGTTGCCCCTACAGCACCTGTTCCTACAACGGTTATTTTCATTTAATTTCTTTTTATACGTGGGATAAATAATTGCAGCGCAAAGGTAATTGATTATAAGAAATGTAAAATATTAAATGTTAAATGTAAAATGTAAAAGTTGAAGCGTTCAATAGTTAAGGAGTTAACAAGTTATAAAAGTCCTTCAACTTTTACATTTTACATTTATTATTCTTCATTTTACATTCTTTCCTCAACTATTCTTTGACTGCATCTCTTTAATTTTTCAAGGCTTCCACTATCATTTTTCTCCCGGTATTTCCCTGGTTAATTAAAACAAACTCCTTTTTTTTATTGTAGAAAGCCAATACGGGTATGGTCTTTGGCTGGAAATAGCTTCCGAATAAATACTTGTAATCTTTGCCAAGGTGTACAAAAGGATATTTTTCCAGGTGATTGGCATTGTAAAAAATTTTATTTTTTACATTTGTTTCAATGGATGACAAAACCAACTCTGCCGATTCAGCAACCTCTGGCATGGATAACAATAGATCCAGTTGTTTCCGGCAATGATCACATTCCGGGTTGAACAACATGATAATGGTATTTTTATTTTCTTTAAGAACAGTTTGTGTGAATACAACGGAATCAATATTTAATAAACTGAATGCCGGTAACATTTTGGTTTTTAAATAAGGTGCAGTAGTATCGTATTGCGAAAATCCAATCATGCAAATGCTCAGGGCAAAAAAAAGTGCCGGTATTTTTTTCATATTACTGTGGTGGTTAGATTATAAAACTTCTGCGATACTTTCCACAGGATAACTCCCGTCAAATGCTTTTACAAAGTTTCCTTTTTTGTCATACACAAATATAGCGGGGAAGGAACGGAGATGATAAAAAGTTCCCAAAAAATAGCCGGGGTCCCTGCCCATGATGATATTGGGATAGTCAGCTATTTTATACTCATCGTAGAACTTTTTTAAATAGGGATATTCCATCGGGGAGGCCATGATGATCTGTACTTTTTTAAACAGATCGATATGAGCTTCCAGTTGCAAGGTTTCATGCTGGCAATGTTCACAATCGGGGTTGAAAACAAAAACGATGGTAGCTTTCTTTTTGTCCAGGTCGCCTTTTGTAAATGCGGTACTGTCCGCTACTTTGATGATCCTGAATGGTGGCACGGTGGGGAAACGAAGGTATAATAAAGAGGTATCTGCCTGCGCAAAACTAATTTTGCAACAGCAGATAAACAGGAATGCAAAAAGTATTTTTTTCAATTGCTAAGTTTTCATAAAGCTAAATTTTTTGTTTGATAATAGAATGTTAAGTACAAAGAGCTTCAGGCAAACCAAATATTTCCGCTACTTTTGCACCCAGATAAAATGAGTTTATTATGGCAACAACAGCAGACATGCGTTCCGGGCTGATCATTAAAGTAGATGGAAGTCTTTATACGGTAGTCGATTTTGGCCAGAATAAAACTGCGCGCGCAGGGGCAAAAGTTTGGGCAAAATTGAAAGGTGTAGATAATAACCGTACCATTGAGCTTACCTGGAATAGCGGGGAAGTCATCTTCCCGGTAAGGGTGGAGAAAAAGACTTACCAGTATTTGTATAAGGATGATACGGGGTATAGCTTTATGGATACGGAGAATTTTGAGCAAATAACAGTTGCTGAAACTATGATTGATGCCCCTAAATTTTTGAAGGATGGGCAGGAAGTATCTGTACTGATCAATGGAGAAACTGACCAGCCAATGGGTGTGGAACTACCTGATAAAATAGTGTTGCTGGTTACTTATAGTGAACCCGGCATGAAAGGGGATACCGCCACCAGAACTTTAAAATCTGCTACAGTTGAAACCGGGGCTACGGTTAATGTCCCCTTGTTTGTAAATGAGGGAGAATTGATAAGAGTAAACAGCAAGACAGGTGAATATGTAGAAAGAGTAAAGTAATTATTGATATTTATTGCAAGAAATGGATAATGGATGCCCTGTTATCCATTTTTTATTTTTAGGCATTTTTGCTCAAATTTTACTGATTTTGCCCTTGTTTTTGACGTTTTTTATCAAAAAATGCCCTTTTTTAAGGCTTTTTAATTTTTATTACTTGCTAATTTGGGTAATCATTTACTATCTTAGCTGCCCGTTAGTTATTAAAATTAACCACTTAATTTTTTTACATGGACATCAAGCAAATACAGGAGTTGGTGAAACTCATCAACAAAACCAATATTGGCGAAATCACAATTGAAGAAGAAGGTGTAAAAATAACCGTTAAACAAAAAAAAGACCCTGTTCAAAATATCATTGCAGGAAGTAATGCCAGCCCTGTTTATTCTTCTGCTCCAAATCAGCAAGCTGCCCCGGCAGTATCAGCAATCCCGGTTGCACCCAAGCTCCCTGCTGAGCCCAAAGAGGATAAATTCCTGACAATAAAAAGCCCGATGATCGGTACTTTTTACCGGCAGGCCGGCCCGGGTAAACCCATTTTTGTAAGTGTAGGAGATGAAGTTACTTCGGGGAAAGTGGTTTGCATCATTGAGGCCATGAAGCTCTTCAATGAAATTGAAAGTGAAATAAAAGGAAAGATCGTGAAGGTATTGGTAGAAGATGCCAGCCCGGTTGAATATGATCAGCCCTTGTTTTTGGTAGATCCTTCATAAGTAAAAATTAAAAATTCAAAACTTAAAAGAGCTGCTCGCTTTTCTTGAATTCTTAATTCTTAATTCTTAATTCTTAATTGATTTATCGTGTTCAAAAAAATACTCATTGCCAACCGTGGGGAAATTGCACTTCGTGTTCTGCGCACCTGCAAGGAGATGGGCATTAAAACAGTAGCCGTATATTCTACTGCGGATAAAGATAGTTTACACGTAAGGTTTGCTGATGAGGCGGTTTGTATCGGTAAGCCCGCAAGTGCAGATAGTTACCTGAATATGGCGCATATCATGGCAGCAGCCGAAATTACCAATGCAGATGCCATACATCCCGGTTATGGTTTTTTGGCAGAGAACAGTATGTTTTCAAAAATTTGCGCTGATCATGGAATAAAATTCATCGGCCCTACGCCGGAGATGATCAATTCTATGGGAGATAAAATTACTGCCAAGGAAACCATGATCAAAGCGGGTGTACCCGTAGTGCCCGGGGGCGAAGGTTTACTGGAGAATGTGGCGCATGCAAAAGCTTCCGCAAAAGAGGTAGGCTATCCCGTTATACTTAAAGCAACCGCGGGTGGCGGGGGAAAAGGTATGCGAGTGGTATGGGAGGAAAGTGAAATTGAAAAAGCATTCGACAATGCCAAAACAGAAGCTGCGGCTTCTTTTAAGAATGACGGAATTTATATGGAAAAATTTGTGGAAGAGCCGCGCCATATTGAAATACAGATCGCAGGAGATCAATATGGTAATGTTTGTCATTTGAGTGAGAGGGATTGTTCCATTCAACGCCGGCACCAGAAACTGGTGGAAGAATCACCCTCACCATTCATGACTCCTGAACTGCGGGAAAGAATGGGGAATGCAGCCATCAAAGCGGCTTCAGCAATAAATTATGAAAGCGTGGGCACGGTAGAATTTTTGGTGGACAAACACCGTAATTTCTATTTCATGGAAATGAATACCCGTATCCAGGTAGAACATTGTGTAACGGAAGAAGTAATTAACTACGACCTGATCAAAGAGCAGATAAAAATTGCCGCAGGTGATAAAGTAAGCGGTAAAAATTATTATCCCCAGATGCATGCGATCGAATGTCGTATCAATGCAGAAGATCCTTATAATGATTTTCGTCCCAGCCCGGGTAAGATAACGGTACTGCATCAGCCTGGCGGGCATGGCGTACGTATCGACAGCCATGTGTATGCCGGTTATGTTATTCCTCCTTATTATGACAGCATGATCGCAAAATTAATTGCGGTTGCCCAAACCCGTGAGGAAGCCATTGGTACCATGAGCAGGGCGCTGAGCGAGTACGTCATTGAAGGCGTAAAAACTACCATACCCTTCCACCAGCAATTAATGCGTAATGCAGATTTCAGGGAAGGGAATTTTACCACTAAGTTTTTGGAAGGATTTAAAATGCAGTAGTGCTGGATTCTGGATACTAGATCCTGGATTCTGGATAGCACCCTGTAACCCTAAAAAACTTCTCAAAGTTTGAGGTGTTTCTTCTTTCTACTCAGTTAACAGCAACGGATTCACAGGCTCTGATCCAGTATCCAGTATCCAGTATCCAGTATCCAGTATCAAGTATCCAGTTTCAACCTCTTCCTGCCACTCATCATTATTGTATTGCATAAATAAATCGCCCTGCTTACATTTAAAAACTAAATCAACTGCCATGTCACTAAAAAAATTATTACTTGCAATAAATATTTTATTGCTTTCTTCATTTTCATTTGCACAGAATTTAACTACGCTTCCGGATGGAGGAAATAAAAAAGCATCGGTTACCGAACGTATCGGCATTACTGATGTGACCATTCACTACGACAGGCCTGGAGTTAAGGGCCGGGAAGGAAAGATATGGGGGGCACTTGTACATACCGGATATAAAGATCTTGGTTTTGGTACAAGTAAGGCTGCACCCTGGCGGGCGGGTGCCAATGAAAATACCACGTTCACATTCAGTACAGATGTGATGATAGAAGGAAAGGCTCTGAAAGCGGGAACCTATGCATTTTTTGTTGCCATGGGTGAATCAGATGCCACCCTTATTTTTAGTAATAATTCCACATCCTGGGGATCATTTTTTTATAATGAAAACGAAGATGCATTGAGGGTAAAGGTTAAAACTGTTGCTTTGAATGAAAGTGTGGAACGCCTCAAATATGAATTCATGGATGAAACAGAAAACAGTGCAGTAGTGGCTTTGATATGGGAGAAAATGAAAATACCTTTTAAAATAGAAGTAGACTATATCAATACACAGGTAGCATCCTTCCGCAGGGAATTGAGGAGCAGCGAAGGTTTTGGCCCTGATGCATGGGTTCAGGCGGTTAATTTTTGTGTAGAACATAATACCAACCTGGATGAAGCCCTGGTATGGAGTGATTACTCCATAAACGGGCAATTTGTTGGACAGAAAAATTTTAAAACACTCAGCGCAAGAGCATCTGTATTAAATAAACTGAACAGGGCAGCTGAAGCCGATAACCTGATGAAGGAGGCTATGCCGCTTGCCAGCATGCAGGAATTGCATGCTTATGGAAGACAACTGATGCGGCAAAAGAAATACCCGGAAGCGCTCGAAGCATTTAAACTGAATGCGCAAAAAAACGCGAATGTTTTCACCACCAATATGGGGTTAATGCGTGGCTATTCAGCAAACGGTGATTATAAAAATGCATTGAAGTATGCTAAAGCCGCGCAGCCGCAGGCACCGGATAAAGGCAATAAAGATGCATTGGAAAAATATATTCCAATGCTGGAAGCGGGGAAAGATATTAATCAATAGAAGTTTTTTGCACCTAAGATAGTGCCGTTAGTTTCTACATCATGATATAGGTCATCCCACAAAGCCACTAAGATCACAAAGAAAAATACTTTGTGCCCTCTTTGTCTATGTGGGATAAATTTTTTTGGAACGAAATGTCAGATTGATATCGTCATGGCCGGAGAAGTCTAATTTAAGCGCGATAAACATTTCTCCAAACTCTGCTTCCATCCGGGGATGGTAAGTTGGAATGCATTTTGAATTTTGGTCGTATCCAAAACAGAATAAGCTGGCCGCTTTGCAGCAGTTGGATATTGTGAGGTGGGGATGGGGTTAATTATACATCCACTACCTGTTAATTCTTTTATTGCCAATGCAAATTCAAACCAGCTTATTACACCGCTGTTGCAATAATTGAATACCTGCCTGCCGGCAGGCAAGGTTGCCCATTGCTCATTGCCCATTGCCGATTGCCCATTGCCATCTGCCCATTTTTCAACGATTGTCATGATCGTTTCCACCAGGTCAACTGCATAAGTGGGGCAACCATACTGGTCATTAACCACATTGATGCTTTCTCTCTCTTTCATCAGGCGCAGCATTGTGCTCACAAAATTATTTCCAAAAGAAGAGTACAACCAGGAAGTGCGGATGATGATTGTGTCCGGGTTATTTTGTAATGCCAATTGCTCGCCTTTTAATTTCGATTCTCCGTAGCTGTTAGCCGGGCACGGTTCATCAGTTTCTCTATAGGGTTGTTGTGCCTTTCCGTCAAAAACATAATCCGTGGAAATATGGATGAGCAATGAGTGCTGTTGATTGCATACTGCAGCAAGACCGCCAACTGCAGTACCATTGATCAAAAAAGCTTTTTCTTTTTCTGACTCAGCCTTATCCACCGCGGTGTATGCAGCACAATTGATGCAACAATCAATTTGATGATCTGTAAAATATTTTTTTACTGCTTCGCTGTCATTAATTGTCAGTCCATCTTTGTCAGCAAAAAAAAACCTGTGGCCCGGATATGCATGAGCCAAAAGCTGTAATTCCCTGCCCAATTGCCCGTTGGCACCGGTAACCAAGATATTTTTTTTGTTCATTTCAGATTATACAAATGAAGGATCATGATTCTAAAATAAAATTATTGTTGCAGTCACTGATTCCGGGGTAAAGGGTATCTTTTTCAGAAATAATAGCTTTCCCGGCAGGTATCATCCAGTCGATATCCAAAGCAGCATCATTGTAACATATTCCCTCCCCGGAGGACTTATTATAAAATGTATCGCATTTATAAAATACTTCCGCAGTGTTGGTCAATACAGAATAACCATGTGCAAAACCTTTGGGGATCAATAACTGTTTTTTATTTTCGGCCGATAATTCCAGCGTGTATACTTTACCGTAAGTTGGTGAACCTTTCCTGATATCAACCGCCACATCCAGTATGGTTCCACTGAGAACCCTGATCAGTTTCGTTTGTGCATATGGATTCAACTGGTAATGCAAGCCACGTATCACACCATAAGAAGATTTGGCCTGGTTGTCCTGTACAAATTTTATTTCAATACCCGCAGCAGCAAAAACATTTTCATTATAGCTTTCATAAAAGTACCCGCGACTGTCCTCAAATACAGTTGGTTCAAAAATTAGCAACCCCGGGAAATCTGTTTTTATAATTGCCATGATGTACTGTTATTGGCTGGTGGTGAATGGCTAGTGATTCATGGGGCTTCCTACTCGCTACTCCCCATGATGCTACCTGCCTCTTCTCACTTACCACCTGCTTTTAAAAAAATCGATCGTATCTTTTAATCCTGCTTCAAATTTTTTAGTTGGTTGATAGCCTAACAGGTCTTTCGCCATGGAAATATCTGCCAGTGAATTCCTGATATCGCCCTCTCTTGGTTCCCTGTACCCGGCAGCAAGATCGCTTTTTAAATATTCCCTGCATGCATTGTATAGATAGTTGATAGAAAAACTTTCTCCCACTGCCACATTGTACACTTTATTCATGGCGTCTCCGTTTGCAGTCAGCATTCCTTTTATGTTTACCTGCACAGCATTATCAATAAAAGTAAAATCCCTTGACTGTTCACCATCGCCATTGATGAATACTGGCGTTTGCTGAATAATGGCTTTAAGAAATAAAGGGATCACTGCAGCATAGGCTCCATCAGGGTCCTGGCGTGGCCCAAAAATATTAAAGTACCTGAAACCCATCAATTGTATTCCGTACACATCAGCAAATACCTGTGCATACAATTCATTTGTTTTTTTTGTAGCTGCATAAGGGGATAAACAATTCCCCACTTTATTTTCCATCTTAGGTAAGCCGGGATCATCACCATATACAGAAGAAGAAGAAGCATATACCAGCTGCCTGATATTATTATCCACAGCTGCTTTTAAAATATTTACAAAACCGTTTACATTCACTTCATTAAAATACACAGGTTCTTTAATGCTTCTGGGCACACTTCCCAAAGCTGCCTGGTGATTCACATAATCCATACCGGAACAGGACTGTTGGCAGGTTTCCGCATTTCTGATATCTCCTTCAATAAAATCAAATGCAGGGAATTGTTTTAAAATATCCAGGTTTGTTTGAAATCCGTTCGACATATTATCCAGCACCCTCACTTTCTTTGCGCCATTTTTTAAAAGATATTCGGCAATATGGCTGCCGATAAATCCTGCGCCACCCGTTATTAAAAACGAATCATTACTGATATCTGTTGTATGAAATGGATCCATTATTACACGAATTTCTTTTGTCAGGCTAGTGGTTAGTGGCAATTGGCTAGTGGGGTTTCCAACTCGCCACTCCCCATTTCCCACTTACCATTTATAAACTCCAATAATCCCTGGTCGTTATCTTCCCCCTGTAAATTCCTTTCAGGTCAGCGATCAGTGCATGCGGTTTTGTGATGGATGCAAAATAGCTGTCATCTGCTTTTTTATAATCGTTATGCGGCACCGTGATGATCACCGCATCATAATCATTGCTGATTTGCCCGGTTAATTCAAAACCATATTCATGCTTCAATGCTGCACTGTCTGCATGTGGATCAGCAATATCCACATGCAATGAATAGGATTTTAATTCTTTTACGACATCTGCCACTTTACTGTTCCTGATATCGCTTACATTTTCTTTGAAGGTAGCGCCCATCACCAGCACTTTCGCATCCTTCACATTGCCGTTGCTTTGAATGATATATTGCAATACTTTTTTAGCCACATATTCCGCCATACCATCATTAATGGCACGGCCGGCCAGGATCAATTGCGGATCATAACCCAGTTCTTTCGACTTATGCGTGAGATAATAAGGATCTACTCCAATACAATGCCCGCCCACAAGCCCGGGTTGAAAGCGCAGGAAATTCCACTTGGTGCCGGCGGCTTCCAGCACTTCATAAGTATTCACGCCGACCCTGTCAAAGATGATGGATAATTCATTCATCAGGGCAATATTGAGGTCGCGTTGGGTGTTCTCAATTATTTTTGCGGCCTCCGCCACTTTAATGGATGGCGCCTTATACACGCCTGCGGTAACCACCAATTCATACACTGTGGCGATGAGGTCCAGGCTTTCTGTATCACATCCACTCACCACTTTCACAATGCCTGCCAAAGTATGTTCCTTATCTCCCGGGTTGATCCTTTCGGGCGAGTAACCCAATTTAAAATCAATGCAATTCTTTAAGCCCGATAAATTTTCAATGATGGGCAAACAATCTTCTTCAGTGCAGCCGGGATACACGGTACTTTCAAATATAACATAATCCCCTTTTTTGATCACTTTGCCAACGGTTTCGCTTGCACGCAAAACCGGTACAAGGTCCGGCACATTATGTTCGTCTACGGGTGTGGGTACGGCTACGATGAAAAAGCTGGCCTGGCGCAATACATCCAGGTCGGTGGTAAATTCAATATCACAATCCTCAAATGCAGATGCATCCAATTCCTTGCTGGGATCTATCTTGTTACGCATCATCTCCACCCGCTCAGCATTAATATCAAAGCCGGTTACTTTCATTTTTTTTGCAAATTCCAATGCGATCGGCAGACCCACATAACCAAGGCCGATCACCGCTAATGTCTTTTTCTTATCTAATAATTCCTGGTACATGTATTATTTATTTTGTACTAAGCTTTTGTATTTCAATTAAGCTTCATTGGCCCCGATAGCTATCGGGGCCCTCTTGTACTGTATATCAATACTGAGCGAAACCGAATTAAATTTGTAATTTATTCTATTAATTACATTTCTTATAAATTAAATGAATTTGCATATTTGCACATTTGTATATCTGCACATTAGTTGAACTCCTTCGGTAACTTACTCAATTCTTCCTTTGGTAAATTTTTAAAATAATCATACGTTATCTTTAATCCATCCGCCCTGCTCACTCTTGGTACCCATCCTAAAATTTTTTTTGCAAGTTGTATATCCGGTTGCCGCTGTTTGGGATCATCCGTGGGCAATTCTTTATACACTATCTTTTGTTTCGTACCTGTCAATTTAATGATCTCTTCCGCAAAAGCCTGTAAAGATATCTCATCGGGGTTCCCGATATTTAACGGCAGCACATAATCATTCATCAGCAAACGGTAAACACCTTCAACCAGGTCATCCACATAACAAAAACTCCTGGTCTGGCTGCCATCACCAAAAACCGTAAGGTCTTCGCCGCGTAAAGCTTGCCCAATGAATGCGGGTAATGCCCTTCCGTCGTTTAACCGCATCCGTGGGCCATACGTGTTGAATATCCTGATGATCCTGGTATTCACTTTATGAAAAGTATGGTAGGCCATCGTGATGGCTTCCTGGAATCTTTTGGCTTCATCATATACACCGCGGGGTCCCACCGGGTTTACATTCCCCCAGTAATCCTCGTTCTGCGGATGAACTAACGGGTCCCCATACACTTCGCTGGTGGATGCAACCAATATAGTGGCATCCTTTGCTTTGGCCAGGCCCAGGCAATTATGTGTGCCAAGCGAACTTACTTTTAATGTCTGGATAGGGATCTTTAAATAATCTATCGGGCTTGCGGGAGATGCAAAATGTAAAATATAATCCAGCTTCCCGGTTACATGAATGAACCTGGAAACATCGTGATGATAAAATTCAAAATCTTTTAATTTAAAAAGATGTTCAATATTTTTCAGGTCGCCCGTAATTAAATTATCCATACCTATTACCTGGAATCCTTCTTTGATAAAACGATCGCAAAGGTGGGAACCGAGAAAACCGGCAGCGCCTGTTATGAGTATCTTTTTCGATGCCACTGTGTAAGTTTAAAAGGTTTAAAAGGTTTAAAAGGTTTGAAAGGTTTAAGGATTTAATGGTTTGATGGTTCGCCTGCCCACGCTTTCATAATGAAAACCCAGTTCTTCCATTTTTGCAAGATCAAAAAGATTTCTTCCGTCGAAAATTACTTTATTTTTCAGTAAAGAAATTATTTTAGTAAAGTCAGGCGTCCTGAACTCACTCCATTCCGTAGCGATCACGAGCGCATCTGCATCAATGAGGGCATCATACTGGCGTTCGGCAAAATTTATTTTATCCCTTATGGGTTGTTTTACATTTTTCATCGCTTCAGGGTCATACGCATTGATGATGGCGCCCGCAGCCAGCAATTCATTGATCATGTACAAAGCAGGGGCCTCCCTGGTATCATCAGTATTGGGCTTAAATGCAAGGCCCCATACAGCGATCTTTTTTCCTTTGATGTCATTATTAAAATAGGCATTTATTTTAGGTATCAAATGCAGCTTTTGTTTTTCATTTACCGCTATCACAGCATCCAGTATCTTAAAATTATAACCTGCTTCGGCAGATGACCTCCCCAACGCCTGTACGTCTTTGGGAAAACAACTGCCGCCATAGCCAATGCCGGGAAATAAGAACCGCCTGCCGATCCGTTCATCACTTCCAATGCCTTTGCGCACCATATCCACGTCGGCACCTAAACGCTCACACAACTGGGCGATCTCATTCATGAAGGTGATCTTGGTTGCCAGGAAAGCATTGGCTGCATACTTGGTGAGTTCAGCGCTTCTTTCATCCATGAAAATAATGGGGTTTCCCTGTCGCACAAACGGGACAAACAGTTCATTCAGTAATTTCTTCGCTTTTTCTGAACTGGTGCCGATCACTACCCTGTCGGGTTTCATAAAATCATCTACGGCTACACCTTCCCGTAAGAATTCGGGGATGGAAACCACATCAAATTCCGTTTTCGTGTTTTTTGCAATGGCAGCAAGCACTTTATCTGCGGTGCCAACAGGTACGGTACTTTTATCAACGATCACAATATAACCCGTGATCAGTTTGCCCAAATCTTCCGCCACTCCTAAAATATATTTCAGGTTTGCGCTTCCATCTTCACCGGCAGGTGTAGGTAACGCTAAAAAGATCACCTGTGCACCTGCTACACCTTCCTGGAGTGAAGTGGTAAAATGCAAACGTCCCTCTTTTTGATTCCTGAGAAATAATTTTTCCAGCCCCGGTTCATATATTGTGACCTGCCCCGAAGATAATTTTTCGATAATATTCTTATCTATATCCACGCAACTCACATCATTGCCCGTTTCGGCAAAGCAGGTGCCTGTTACCAGGCCAACATAACCAGTACCAATAACCGCTATTTTCATAAGCCTGCAACCCTTAAAGGGGGCTGAATCTTTTTTAATTTATTTACCTGTTCACAAACTCCAATACTTTGCCTGCAATAAAATTTTGTTGTACTTCATCCAATTCTGTGTGTATCGGCAACGAAATAACCCTTTCTGTCAGCCAATCGGTTACGGGTAAATGATATTCGTTTCCACCAAAGGCATCAAACATTTTTTGCCGGTGCGCCGGTACAGGGTAATAGATCATGGAAGGAACCCCGTTATCCGCCAGGTATTGATTCAGCCCGTTCCTGTCCACTTCATTTAATACCAGGGTGTACTGGTGAAAAACGTGCTGATCGTTCCGTTCTCTAAACGGTGTAGTGATCTTTTTATTTCCTGCAAAAGCGGCATCATAAAAATCAGCGGCTTTTCTTCTTGCAGCGATATATTCATCGAGGTGTTTTAGCTTGATATCAAGGATGGCAGCCTGCATGGCATCAAGCCTGGAATTGCATCCTACCACATCATGATAGTATCTTTTACTTTGCCCGTGCGAAGCGATCATCCTGAGTTGGATGGCCAGTGCATCGTCATCGGTGAACATGGCGCCACCATCGCCAAAAGCACCTAAATTTTTAGACGGATAAAAAGAAGTGCAACCGATATGCCCGATGCTTCCTGTTTTTTTAGTTGTGCCATCAGAAAAAGAATAATCACAACCAATGGCCTGTGCATTATCTTCTATTACAAACAAATGGTGTTTGTCGGCAATGGCCATGATCTTTTCCATATCCGCTGCCTGGCCATACAAGTGAACAGGAATGATCGCTTTGGTTTTTGGAGTGATAGCTTTTTCAATCGCATCGGGATCAATGCAGAATGTGTGGGGGTTCACTTCAACAAAAATGGGTTTGATATGCAATAAGGCGGCTACTTCCACGGTGGCGATATAAGTAAAAGAAGGCGTGATCACTTCATCCCCGGGTTCAAGTCCAAGCGCCATCATAGCTATCTGCAATGCATCCGTTCCATTGGCACAGGGAATACAATGTTTGCTGCCATGGTATTCAGCAAGGTTGGTTGCAAAATCATTTACCACTTTTCCTCCAATGAATTGGCTGCTTTCCATTACAGCCAGGACAGCGGCATCAACTTCGGGTTTTATTTTCAGGTATTGGGTTTTGGTGTCCACCATTTGTAAAGACCTCATAAAGCTATTTTTTAACGTGGGCAAAGATAGCATTCAGTTGGCAGTTGGCAAAAGCAGTTGGTAGTTGGTAGTTTGTAGTCTGTAGTCAGTAGTCGGGAGTCTTTAGTCGGGAGTCTGTCACTGACTATGGACTCCTGACTACAAACTCCCGACTGACGACTAATAACTAGTTAATACTTTTTCTATAGTTTTGTTATAAAATAAATTTTGGACAAACTCTTCTATAACATATTTATTTTTCTTTATTCCATTGCTGTCCGCATTGCTTCACTCTGGAACCCCAAGGCAAAAAAATGGATTGATGGAAGAAAAGGCCTCTTCACAACGATCAACTGCCAACTGCCAACTACCAACTGTCAACTCGTCTGGATGCATTGTGCAAGCCTCGGTGAATTTGAACAGGGCAGGCCCTTACTCGAGAAATTAAGAATTAATAATTCAGCATTAATAATTGTATTAAGTTTCTTTTCTCCATCCGGATATGATGCGATGAAAGATTATGAAGGGGCCGATCATATTTTTTACCTGCCGATGGATTCGCCTGCCAATGCCAGTAAATTCATTGATGCGATTAAACCTACGCTGGTGCTTTGGGTAAAGTATGAATATTGGTTTTACTACCTGGATGAACTGAAGCGAAGGAATATCCCCGTTATTTTGGTTTCCGGGGTTTTCAGGAAAGGCCAGCCCTTTTTTAAATGGTATGGGGGTATCTGGAGAAAGATGCTGGGAAACTTTACCCATTTTTTTGTGCAAAATGAATCTTCCCGGCAATTACTGGAAACCCTGCATCTTGATCAGCGTGTAAGCGTTACCGGTGATACCAGGTTCGACAGGGTGATCACTATTGAAGACCATTATCAACCGGTTCCATTCATCGAAACATTTTGCAATAACAGTAAAGTGATCGTTGCCGGCAGCACCTGGGAAGAAGATGAAGTGGAATTACTGCATTTTGTTAAAGCAAATCCCGGCATAAAATTCATCATTGCACCGCATGAAATTGATCCGGAGAACCTTGCGGATGTGAAAAAAGAATTCCCGAATTCAGTATTCTTTTCTGAGTTGGAACAAACACCAAACACCAAACACCAAACACCAAACGTCCTCATCATCGATAACATCGGCACCCTTTCCCGTTTATACAAATATGCAACCATCGCTTTTGTGGGAGGTGGATTTGGAGAAGATGGCGTGCATAATGTTCTGGAAGCAGCCGTATACGGAAAGCCGGTGATCTTTGGGCCCGTGTATGAAAAGTTTGATGAAGCAAGAGGTTTGCTGGAAGCGGGTGGGGCACTGAGTGTCAGCGGGCCGATTGAACTGGAAGAAGTATTGAATGATTTATTGAACGACGAAGCCGAAAGAATAAAAAGGGGAGAAGCGGCTAAAAATTTTGTGTATGCAAATGCAGGGGCATCAGAAAAGATCATCCGCTTTATTCAGGAGAACCGCCTCTTCACAAGTTGATAGAATTGTTTCACCAGTTCATCATTGTCATTCCACCCATTCTTGACCTTTAACTCTCTTTGTATCCAGTATTCAGCTTCGGGTAAAATAGTAAAGCTGTTGATCGTTTTAATACTGCGTTCATAAGTTACCTCATCTCCCCGGAATAATTCATTGATAAATAAAAAACGGTCGTTTACGCCAATTGCTTTTTTAAGATCCCTGATCGGTATTTCTGTAAAACTATCACCAAGATCTATTTTTGATTGCCTTAATTTTTCATTGACAGAAGTTGCTCCGCCGGTGGCAAATTCATTTATTTCTTTTTTGGGTGACTCTGCCTGCTTGTCCGGGAGGTTGGTTTTTGGCTGATACTGGTGGCTTAGTGTGGGTACGTCTTCTTCGGCTTCAAAAATAAGGGGAGGTTTATTTTGCACACTTATCTTTTTCATTATATCCGCATTTTTTTTGATCTCATCCAGTTCCGCTTCAATTTCTGCTTCATCTACTTGTAACACTTCGATAATTTTTTCTTCGCTTTGTTGAGGATGCTGGTCTTCCCCGTTTTTTTCAGGGGCATTCATAAATACAGGCTGTGAAACCGTGACGACAACATTGCTTTTATTGGAACTGCCGGTATCAGCTGCCTGCAGGTGCAGTAATTCTGCCTGTAACATTTGAACCGTAAGTAGTAATTGCTCTGCCGGAGCTTTTTGTGCAAACTGTTCCTGTAATTTTTCGAGGAGTGTCTCCACTCTTTCCATGATAAAGTATATTTTTGATGCCCGGCGGGGCAGGTGGCTTTAAAAAAATTGAATCGTTGCCCCTAAGTTACAAACTCAATCTTAAAAAAAATACTTAAATGTTTATAGAACCAAATTTAAAAGGAGAAAGGCGTGGCTGGATCGAAGTGATCTGCGGCAGTATGTTCAGCGGTAAAACCGAAGAACTGATAAGAAGATTGAAAAGGGTGAAAATTGCCAACCAGAAAATGGAGATATTCAAACCCGCCATTGATGTGCGGTACGATGTGGTGAAAATTGTGAGCCACGATACCAATACTATTGCGTCTACACCGGTTGATAATTCCCAGATCATTTTATTGCTGGCCCAGGATGTGGATGTGGTGGGTATCGACGAAGCCCAGTTCTTTGATGACCAGATAGCATCGGTTTGTGAACAACTGGCGATGAAAGGAATACGGGTGATCGTGGCAGGGCTGGATATGGATTACCTTGGAAATCCCTTTGGCCAGATGCCCCACTTGCTTGCAAAAGCCGATTACATTACCAAGCTCCACGCCATTTGCCAGGTATGTGGCAATATTGCCAATATCAGTTACCGCAAAGTAAATGAAGGGGGACAGGTATTACTTGGTGAAAAAGATGTGTATGAACCCAGGTGCAGGCATTGTGCACAATTGTAATTAATGTGCAAATTTGCAAATTTGCAGATGTGCAAATGTGTTGCCGTTATTTGACGTTTCGACTCAATTTTACTACTTGATCTGAATTTTGCATATTTGCACATTATCTCATTTGCACATTTTCTATGACTAAACGGATCTTCGCATTATTAAAAAAAGACATCCTGCTTGAATTGAGGCAGCAGCATACTTTTTATGGCATATTGTTATACATTGCTGCTACCATATTTGTGCTGTATCTGGCCGTGGATAAACTGGACCCTGCTGTTTGGAATGGATTGTTTTGGGTGATCCAGTTATTCATTTGCGTAAATGCAGTGGCTAAAAGTTTTTTACAGGAAAGCAAGGGCAGGCTATTATATTTCTATTCGATCGTATCCCCGATGGAATTCATCATTGCCAAGATCATCTACAATATTATCCTGATGATATTGATGAGCCTCATCAGTTTGTTGTTGTTCTTTATCTTCCTTGAAAACCCTGTGGACAACAGTCTTCGTTTTATGGGTATCGTGATCCTTGGTGGTGCCAGTATCAGTATCGTATTTACTTTAATGAGTGCAATTGCAGCAAAGGCACAGCAAAATGCAGCTTTAATTGCAATTCTTGGTTTCCCGGTCATCCTGCCGCAACTTTTGCTGCTGATGCGCCTCAGTAAAACTGCATTTGCCGAAGTGTTCCGGGAAGGAGCAGTGCTGCAACTTGCAGGATTAATAGCAGGATTGGATGTATTGGTGATCACCATGGCTGTTATTCTTTTTCCTTACTTATGGAAGGATTGAGTTGATATGCAATTTGGGCTAATGCCTTTCCTATACTCATTTCATTGTCGTCACCTTAAGGTGACGGTAATGAAAAAAATGCAGCCAGGCTTTAGCCACATCAGAAATGTTACAGTAGGTTCTCTTTATGCTCCTGAACTAAAATAACAATAAACTCAAAACTGAAAACTCAAAACTCTATCCTATCTTTGCGCCACTCAATAAATTTTGATCTTCTTTGTGAAGAAAAACTGGTGGAAAATATTGTCCTTGCTGTTATTGATCTACACTATAGTAGCAGGCTTCTTAATGACAGTGCCTGATTTGCCAATTATTCATCAATCCATCAGGAATCTTTATTTTCATGTGTGTATGTGGTTTGGTATGATGATACTTTTTATTATCAGTTTTGTGTACAGCATTAAATACCTGAGAGGCTTTAATTTGCGCAATGACATTTTTGCTCACAATTTTGCAGCCGTTGGCAGTTTCTTTGGGATACTGGGTTACAGTACCGGCGCTATTTGGGCTAATTATACCTGGATCACTGACCAGAGCCAATCACTCAGCAGTGTTTTAAAAGAACCCAAGCTGATCGGCGCGGCGATTGCATTACTCATTTATGGCGCTTATTTTGTTTTGCGGGGTTCCTTTACCGATATTGATAAACGGGCAAGGATAAGCGCAGTGTATAATATTTTTGCATTTGCCATGCTTTTCCCGAGTATCTGGATAATACCCCGCCTTGTAGGAAGCCTGCATCCCGGAGCACCCGGAAGTGAAAGTGGCAACCCGGCTTTAAATGCACAAAAAGACCTGGACCTTGGCATGCGAGCTGTATTTTATCCTGCGGTGATCGGATGGGGATTGCTGGGAATATGGATCGCTACTTTAAAAATAAGGTTGCAATTAATTAAAGATAAAATACTGATAAATGAGTAGTTCAATTTACCGTTTACTGTGTACGGTTTCCTGTTTGCTGATGAGTACAGTTTTATTTGCACAGGATCAATCAGGGATGAATTACACGATGCGGAGCAATGGAAAGATTTATGTAGTAGTAGCGGTATGCTTAACTATTTTGATCGGGTTGTTTATTTATGTTTTTATTGTGGACAGGAAAGTGAGCAGGTTGGAGAAACGGAAGGATTAAAAAATGTGCAAATGTGCCGATATGCAATGTGCAAATGTTTCGGTAAGAGATGCATAAAAAAATTATAGTACAAATGAGATTATTCTTTCTCTTTACTAAAGAGAAAGAATAACAGAACAAGTTCACAACAATGATGAGGAAAGAGATGAAGCCCGTAACAAAAAATTGCTTTATAGTCAGGAGATTGCCTCAGTTGTTTTTATGCCTGCGGCAAAAACAACTTCGCAATGACGTTCGGGAAGGCAGTTCCTGCTTCATCGTATGAAATGCTTGTCGACCATTAAACCTTTAAACGTATTAAACCTTTTAAACCTTTTATTCAAACAACGATTGCCTAAATAATAAAAAACAAATTTTATGAGTGCTCAACAACCCTATAGCTTTTTCCAGAGCGTGGAGAAAAGCTTCGATAAAGCCGCCAAATTCACCAAATGGGATCTCGGGATCTTAGAACAGATCAAAGCCTGCAACAGTGTATATCAAATGCGTTTCCCGATCAAAAGGGATGATGGAAGTTTTGAAGTAATTGAAGCCTATCGTGTGCAGCACAGTCATCATAAAGCGCCCTGTAAAGGGGGTATCCGTTTCAGTGATGAAGTTAACCAGGATGAAGTGATGGCCCTGGCCAGTTTGATGACCTACAAGTGTGCTATCGTGAATGTACCGTTTGGCGGTGGTAAGGGAGGAATTAAGATCAATCCGCGCAATTACAGTGTGTATGAATTGGAAAAGATAACCCGCCGCTACACGTCGGAGTTAGTAAAGAAGAATTTTATTGGCCCTGGCATTGATGTGCCTGCACCGGATTATGGAACAGGTTCCAGGGAAATGGCCTGGATAGTGGATACTTATGCTTCATTGAAACCCGGTGAAATTGATGCTGCTGGTTGCGTAACCGGCAAACCGATAACACAGGGTGGTGTGCGTGGCCGTACGGAAGCAACCGGGTTGGGTGTTTTTTTTGGTATCAGGGAAGTATGCAATATGGAAGATGTGATGAAAAAGCAGGGACTGAGTATTGGCATTGAAGGAAAAACAATAGTGGTGCAGGGAATGGGCAACGTGGGTTATCATAGCGCCAAATTTTTTCGTGAACATGGGGCAATAGTTGTAGGACTTGCAGAATATGAAGGTGCCATTTATAATGCCGCCGGATTAAACGAAGAAGAAGTGTTCCAGCATAGAAAAGCAACGGGCTCCATTTTAAATTTCCCGGGCGCTACAAACCTGGCAAAAAATACGGATGCATTGGAACTGGAATGTGATATTTTAATTCCGGCTGCATTGGAAAATGTGATCAACGGAGAAAATGCACCAAGGGTAAAAGCAAAGATCATCGGCGAAGCTGCCAATGGTCCATGTACGCCTGAAGCAGATGAAGTGTTTGCACAAAAAGGAATTTTATGCGTACCAGACATGTACCTGAATGCAGGTGGCGTAACCGTGAGTTATTTTGAATGGCTGAAAAATTTAAGCCATGTTCGTTATGGCCGCATGGAAAAACGTTTTACTGAAAACCTCAACATGCATATTTTAAGCCAGATAGAAGAAATGGGCAATAAAAAAGTGAGTAATAAGGAAAGAGAATTCATCATGCATGGTCCTGAAGAAGTTGACCTGGTGCATAGCGGACTGGAAGAAACCATGATCACCGCTACCAGGGAAATTATGCAGATATGGAAAGATACTCCTGCCATACCCGATATGCGTACAGCCGCTTACGTTAATGCTATCAATAAAGTGGCCACCAGTTATGCCGAATTGGGAATATTCCCATAAAAGAAATATAAAATGCGGAAAAAAAAATGTAAAATGTAAAAGTTAAGCAGCTTATGAACTTATAGAGCCTTTAGATCATTGGATTCTTCAACTTTTATATTTTGCATTCAATATTTTACATTTTATATTTCTTTAGTTTTTGGCTAATTTGGCACGAAAGGCCCTGCCGTATACTTTTCATACAATTTTTTCCAGCCACTCAACATCCCGCGTAAATAAAAAAACCGTAAGGCAATATTAAATAACGGGGCAGGAATTTTTGCAGGCCTTGTCATACATTTTGCTTTCATTTGGATAAGGAAATATCCCATCCGGGGAATATCGATTCCTCCATTGCTATCCATTAACTTGTCATTTGTGAGCCCGCAGAAGCATTGCATAAAACTGTCGTGGTCAAGCCCGGGTTTATATTCTACCACGCAATCCAATTCATTTGCTGCATTATTATAGGCAATATGTGCGGTTCCTTTCGGAACGATAATAGTCTCACCTTGCCCGGCAATATAAGTTCCACCGTTCATTACAATTTTGATCTCTCCCTTTTTAACATTAAAAATTTCGTCTTGATTTAAGTGAATGTGTTCAAAGGGAACATAACCTTTGGGTTGCACGCTCCATTGCATTACCAAAGCCTCTTCGTTAAAAGATATTGCTTTGAAAGTTTCGCCAGAAATAGGGTTCTGGCAGGGTTCATAAATATTTGTTGCCATGATTTTATAATCTTAAGGGTAAGTGGTAAGTGGGTAGTGGTGAGTAGGAAGACCCACTGGCTACTCCCCATTAGCCACTCGCTTATTTTTAAGGTAAGAGGGAAGTGGCAAGTGGCGAGTAGGGAAGTGGCAAGTAGCAAGTAGGGAGACCCACTCGCTACTCCCCATTAACCACTAGCTATCCCCGATTAACCACTCGCGTATTATTTATGGTTGATTGGCTACGTAAGCCGCTGCGGTATTATGAAAATCATGGAAATAAATAACTTTTCCATCGTCATTGAATTTCCAGTGCATGGCCCAGTCGGATGAAGATAACTTGCCGGTTGCTTTTGAAATGCCCGACATGTTTCCGAAAGAGACTACTTCATCCTCATTGATATTGCTGATAGAAACGGGGTTGAAGGAGGTCATTTCAACACTTTCGCCAAGGCGAATGAAAAAATTAACGGCTTCTTTGCCTTTATAAGTGCCGCCTGAAGGTATTAGATCTTCGCCGGTGCCGATCCAAACGCAGTTATCGGCAATATGCTCCACGATGAAAGGAATATCTCCGCGTCCGAAGGCTTCATAAAGACTGGCAACTGTTGTTGCATTGTTGACAGATGTTGCTGTGCTCATAAAAAATTGTTTTAAAGTTAAAATTGTTTTGGGATCATAGCTGGCAATACATTGTAGCAGTATTGGCTGGCAAATGACAGAAAAAATACGAAATCATTTGACAGATGGTTTTGTGGAGACTAACTTTTTTTTGAAAAAAATGTAGAAATTTTTAAACTACCTCCTGTCCCGGTCGGGCGATTTATGCAATATTTTCAAAAAGACAGGTACCCGACCAGGGAAAAGCGCCCTTGGGCCCTTTGGGTTCGGGATATGCAGCATATGCCAGCATTTCATCCGACAGCCGGTTTAATGTTGCGGCTGTTTTTAATTTTGACCTGGATTCAAGTGACCTCCATCCAAAAGGAAGAAAAAAACCTTCGCCTTCTTCGGGAGCAAATTTCAGCGGCGCATTGGCAGCTTCTAAAAAAGACCCCATTTCTTTTTGGGCCTTCAAAAAGAGTCCGGGCGACATCAGGTCGAAGACCCATCGTTTAAAATGATGCTCACGGGAAAGGTCATACGCTAATTCACCTGCTTCGGTTTCATCAAGGTAGCCCACCAGGCCTTCGGAAACGATCATTGCTTTTTTGCACCGGCTTCCCAATTCTTTGAATAATTCAATTCTTGCTGTACGGTCTGACAGATCCAGCTGGATACTTTCCAGTTCGCAATTTGGTTTTTCACCGGCCAGCATGCCTTGCTTATAAGTGATCATTTCCGGAAGATCAACTTCTATCCATTTCAAAGTGGAAGCAAACGGCATCCGGTAGGGGCGGGTATCAAGCCCGCATGCCAGGTTAACGATCATGTCGTATCCCTGTTCCAGGTGCTGTTTGATAAATTCATCAAAAATAAAAGTTCTGGCTACAAATGACCAGCTGTTCTTCCTGCTGAATTCGATGGCATCGGCGATCTGTTCACCGCGTTCACCTGCGAGGCGGCGGGCAAAGGGATCATTAAAGATGGCATCGGGTCTTTCGCTTTCATCTGCCCGGAAGACGGCCACCCAGCGGGCGGTATCGGAGATATTGCGGATGAGGGGTTCCATGAGTTATAGTTTACCATAAAACTATTTAATTAAATCGTAGTATTGAAATCCGCATTCAGGAAATTTTCGCTTAGATAAAAAGCTCAATAGAGTTATATCGTCCAAGAGTGCGACGCAACCGAAGTTTAATAATAGTACAAATGCCGGTAACTCTAAACTCCAAACCTCTAACTCCTAACTTTTCTCTGCCATATCCGGTATCATCTCCGCCTTATAATCGCCCGCGTCTAATTTCTTTTTGGTTTCTTCAAATGCATTTAGTGTAAGTTCAATGTCTTCATCGCTGTGCGAGGCAGTGGGAATGATGCGATAGATGATATCTCCTTTTGGTATAACGGGATATACCACGATGGAACAAAAGATATGATAATTCTCCCGCAGGTCCATCACCATCTGCGTGGCTTCGGGTACATCGCCTTTCATGTAGATGGGTGTGACCGGGCTATTGGTATGGCCAATATCGAAACCTCTTTCTTTTAAACCGCTTTGTAATTTTTTTACGTTGCTCCATAATTTTTCGCGCAGTTCGGGCATGGTCTTTACCATTTCCATGCGTTTCAGCATTCCTTCCACGATCATCAATGGAAGGCTCTTGGCAAAAATTTGTGAACGTGTATTGTAACGCAAAAATTTCAACACGGCTTTTGGCCCGCTGATGAACGCACCAATGCTTCCCATGCTTTTTACAAATGTGCTGAAGTAGAGGTCAATTCCATCCTGGCAATCCTGTGCTTCATCTGCACCGGCGCCCGTGGGCCCCATGTAGCCGAAACCGTGAGCATCATCAATTAAAATGCGGAACTCATATTTTTCTTTGAGCGCTACGATCTTTTTTAAAATTCCCTGCTCACCATCCATGCCAAATACCCCTTCGGTGATCACCAAAATGCCACCACCATTTTTTTCAGCTAATTCGGTTGCCCGGAGCAGTTGTTTTTCGCAATCTTCAATATCATTATGTTTAAAAGCATACCGGTGGCCCATGTGCAAACGAACACCGTCTACAATACAGGCATGTGCTTCAGCATCGTACACGATCACATCCCTGCGGTTCACCAATGCATCGATACAACTCATGATGCCCTGGTAACCGAAATTCAATAACATGGTATCCTCCCGGTTCACAAATTCGCTGATCACTTTTTCCAGTTCTTCATGCATGGCGGTATTGCCACTCATCATCCTTGCACCCATTGGGTTACCCATACCATATTTTGCAGCTGCGGCTGAATCTACTTTTCTCACATCCGGATGATTTACCAGGCCCAGGTAATTATTCAGGCTCCATACGATCATTTCTTTTCCGCGAAACATCATCCTTGGTCCCAGCTCGCCTTCCAGTTTTGGAAATGCAAAATAACCATGCGCCCTGTCCATGAACTGGCCTATCGGTCCGCCATCTTTCACTAATTTTTCGAATACATCCATAGTTATTTAATATTTACTATTTAATATTTATTATTTAAAACAGCTTTCATATCAATCTTCGCTTTTATCTTCCGGGCTCCTCCTCGGGAGGGGTTGGGGTGGGGCTGCAAAAATAAGGCATTGAGCCCAAAACACATAACGATGGCTTAACATTAGGCTGTATCCCGATTCTATTGCATAACAATTATCTTTGGCAAAATAATCTTACATGCGTTGCAAGTACTTTCTTATTGCCTGTTGCCTATTGCTTATTTCTTTTTCTTTAACTGCCCAGGTCAACAGGCCCAAATTAGTGGTAGGCATTGTGATCGACCAGATGCGCTGGGATTATTTATACCGTTATGATGATCTATATGGGGCAAATGGCTTTAAACGTTTATTGAAGAAAGGCTTCAGTTGCGAAAACACAATGATCCCTTATGTACCTACCTATACTGCTGTTGGGCATACCTGCATCTATACAGGAAGTGTACCTGCTATCACGGGTATCATCGGCAATAACTGGTTTGATAAGACCAGCAATAAAAATGTGTATTGTACCGATGACTCCACCGTATCAACTGTTGGGAGCAATACCCCGGCTGGTAAAATGAGCCCGGATAATTTATGGGTAACCACCATCACTGATGAGCTGCGCCTGAGTAATAATTTTAAAAGTAAAGTGGTTGGCATTGCATTAAAAGACAGGGGGGCCATTCTGCCTGCAGGACATAGCGCCAATGCTGCTTATTGGTACGATGGAGGGAAATGGATAAGTAGTACGTATTACATGAATGCATTACCGGTATGGGTTGAACAATTTAATGGAAAAGACCTGGCGGGAAATTATATGACGAAAGACTGGACAACATTATTGCCAATGAACAGGTATGACCTGAGTACAGAGGATGATAAACCTTATGAGAATGCTATCCGGGGTGAAAAAACAGTAACATTTCCACATAAACTTTCTTCAATACCCGACAGTGTTAAGTACGAATCATTTAGAACAACGCCTTTTGCCAATACATTCACTTTTGATTTTGCAAAAGCCGCCATTGAAAATGAATCACTGGGAAAGAATACGGTGACTGATTTTTTAACGGTCAGTATTTCTTCCACGGATTATATCGGTCATTCATTTGGCCCCAATTCAATAGAAATAGAAGATACTTACCTGCGCCTCGATAATGATATTGCTGATTTCCTGGATTACCTCGATACTAAGATCGGTAAGGGAAATTACCTGGTCTTTTTAACTGCCGATCATGGTGTAGCGCATATCCCCGCTTTTTTGACCGAGCATAAAATACCTGCCGGGACATTTAATGAAGGTACTGTAATGAAAGAATTAAATAAAATGATCGAGGACAATTTCGGATTAAAGAAAATTGTGCAGAGTTTACAAAACTACCAGGTATATTTAAATGATAAAGAAATTGAAAAACAGGGAAAAGACCTTGCAGCTGTGAAAGCAGCGGTAATTAAAACATTGAAACTAAAATCATATATCATCACTGCGTTTGAAACGGATAAGATAGCCAGTGCTTCTTTACCCGAGCCGCAAAAAACAATGATGGCAAACGGGTACAATCCCAAACGAAGCGGCGATATACAGTTTACTTTTAAGCCCGCTTATTTCGATGGTGGCAATAAAGGCACCACGCATGGTTTGTGGAATCCTTATGACGCGCATATTCCCTTGCTTTGGTATGGGTGGAACATTAAGCCCGGCAAGACCAACCGGGAAACTTACATGACCGATATTTCAGCAACAGTAGCTGCATTATTGCATATTCAAATGCCGAGTGGTTGTGTGGGGAAAGTGATCACGGAGGTTAGCAGGTAAATTGGCGGGTGATAAATGTAAAATATTAAATGTTGAATGTAAAATGTAAAAGTTGAGAAGTTCAATACTGTAAAGCGTTTGCAAATAATTAAAACTGCACAACTTTTACATTTAATATTTTACATTCTACATTTTAGATTTTCTTTATTGCTTCACAAACTTCGCTTCCGTGATCCTTTCATTTGGCCTGCTTAGCACAATAAAATATGTTCCTGCGGGTAATGCAGATACATCAGCGGATAAGTTGTTATCACCCTTGGTAAAATACGTCGCGATACTTTTTACCAGCCTGCCTTCACTGTCATAAAAATTGCAGGTTACTGCAGTTGCTTCATTGGCATTGCATACAATATTGAGCAGTTTAACAACAGGGTTGGGGTTGATCGTGGTGATACTGATAACGGGGTTATCGAATTTTACTGCAACGATATTGGAGTAATTGAATTTCCCATCAAAATCAACCTGCTTCAGGCGGTAAAAATTTATTCCATTCACCGGGCCCAGGTCAGAGAAATCGTAATCAGTAGCCAATGAAGTAGTATGCAATTTACTTTGTACGCTGCCGATCGTTTGATAGTGTATTCCATCCACAGCATGTTGTATTTCAAAATGATCATTATTTATTTCCTGGGCGGTGGTCCAGCTGAGATCAATTTGTTTATTAACGCGGTGCCCTTCAAACCGGGTGAGGTCTAACGGTAATGCCACAGCGCTTCTCGTCACCCAAACAGGGGATGTCCAGATCATATCACCGTCCACCTGTGTGATCTTTGCAAAATAGTAATAGGTATTTGGGGGAAGTGTAGTATGTGTATAATTTAACGTGGTGCTGCCGGTATTGGAAATCAATACAGTGGCATCAATGCCGCTACCAGGGGTGCCGTAATAGATCTCGATTTTGCTTACCGCATCACCGGGTGTGCCCGGATAATCGGGGTCGGTTACTGAAACGAAAATGGAAGAGTTAGTGGTTGTAGAAAAATTACTGCCCATATAATTACCATTAACCGTAAACGTTACCTGGGCATTCCAGTCATCGCTTGCATAAAAACGCATGGCCTTGTAAGCAGCCATGATACTGTCTCTTTTCAATGCGTTGGCCAGTACCACGGTTCTTATTCTGTTCGCTCTTCCAAAAGTTGTATTGTGATTATCCTGGTCGGCCGTGGGCCCCAGGTGGTATCCCTTTGCCAGGGTTGCTAAATAATACCACTCATATAAAGTAGGTGCGGGGTCAGAATAATCAGTAGTGGTGGAGAATGCACTGCCGCTTCTTACTGCAGTACCCACAATAGCATTGTCGGCAACAGCACTGTAAGCAGTTGCACCGGCAAGATCAGTATAATCACCGGGTTGCGGATGAGCCAGTGTGCAAAATGCAGTGGGATACAAATTAACTATTGGCCAAAAATTCGCATAGTTGGACTTGGCGCAAAAAACATCATAATTATTGCTGCTGCCCCAGGCACCGCTTCCGCTTTCCCAGCCAATAAGATCGGGGATCCCATAGGTTACGATATGCCCGCCGCCGGCAATAACGCCCCACTCAAAGCCGCACATGCACACAAAAGTTCCTTCTTTATTGGCAGTGTCGGCCTGGTATTTTCCTCTTATATAATCGCTCACATGCATGCCCGGGTTATTTTTGGAACTGTAATGATTATGTTCGGAGATGCCTAAAAAATCCATGTGATAGCTGCCTTTTACATAATTGTAATCATCTCCCGGGTAATAATAACCGGTAGCTGTGCTGTCTTTATTGCCGTCTGAATAAGAAGAATGAGAATGGAGATTGCCGAAATAGAAATTATATTGGCAAAAAGCCGGCACAGATAAAAGGGATAATACAATAAATAAATGGAACCTCTTCATTAAAAACTTGAATTTTAAAAATGTTTTTCTGCGTCATGTAGTTACATAGAGTGGACCAGGATATTGAAACGTACGATTAACAGGGATAAAGTTACAATTATGAACGGATACCCGTATTATATTATTGCAACTAACCTTAGTTTAACAAAAAACCCCGGCATGCTGACGGGGCCTATCGTTGGGTTACTAGGATTCGAACCTAGACAAACAGAATCAAAATCTGTTGTGCTACCTTTACACCATAACCCATCTTAACGGGTGCAAAAATAGGGTTTCACAGAGTTTCAGCCAAATGGTTTTTAAGCTAATGATATGAAGCCACAGGCAACAAAAAACAATGATCAGGGAATTAGAAGATTATAATTGGTTTCCTTCAATGCTACGCAGGTTCCAGATGGATTATATCGGAAGCCTGGTAACCTGGCTCAAACTATACCAGCCACTGGTACCGGTATTGCAGCAACTGACTGAAGCAAATCAAATTTTTATCATACAGGATATTTGTTCGGGCAGCGGGATACCGGCGACTGCTATGCAGCATACAGTAAAAAACATTTCTAACACGGTGTTATCAGATAAATATCCTGATGCATCTTTTATTAATTCTGATACTATTGCATATTTAAAAGCATCCACAGATGTGCTGCTGTTGGTTCCGCAACCGGCAATTTGTTATACCATGTACAATGGCTTTCATCATTTTTCGAATGATGAGCAAAAAGAGTTGGTAAAAAAAATGGCATTTGCCAAAAGTGTTTTTCTTTTTGCCGAGATACTGGAACCCGTTTTTTTTACGATGATCAAGATCATATTCGCTTCCACATTGCTGCAGCTTTTCGCCGCGCCGTTCATACAACCATTTTCATTATCACGTTTGTTTTTCACTTATATCATACCCGTGAATGTATTTACCGGTTTATATGACGGGATCATTTCCGTGATGAAATCAAAATCGGTTAAGCAATACCGTAAGTTATTGGATGGCATTTCAGGAACTGATTTTGAAATAACAGTAAAAAAACACAACCATTGGAAAGGTTCGGTCGTCTCTATAAAAGGAAACCCGGTACAACGATGAAACAATTAAAAATACTCTGGCAGTTCAGCCGGCCGCATACCATTATCGGCTCGGTATGCAGTATTACGGCGCTGTACATCATGGCCTGCATGGGAAAGAACCTAGGCGATCACCTGCTGCTGTATTTCGGTACTTTAACAGCCGCATTGGCCTGTAATGTATTCATTGTAGGAATCAATCAAATTGCAGATGTGGAGATCGATAAGATAAACAAGCCTTACCTGCCCATTGCAGCAGGAACACTGTCGCGCAAAAATGCATTAATCATTATTTATACCGCCCTGGCCATTTGCCTGGTCGTTTCCTTTATCATCGCTTTGTTTTTATTGCTCATTATGGGCATCATTCTTTTCATTGGCGTAGCGTATTCATTACCACCGCTGAAATTAAAACAGCATCACTTGCCGGCAGCATTATCCATTACATTGGTAAGGGGACTGATCGTGAACGTGGGAATTTTCCTGCATTATCAATATGCACTTTTCCATAATTTTTATTTACCGGGTTATATCTGGTGCGTCACTTTTTTTATCATGGCTTTCAGCGTGGCCATTGCCTGGTTCAAAGACCTGCCCGATACGGAAGGGGATGACCGGTTTCACATCAAAACACTGGCCGTGCTGTATTCCAAACGAAATGCGCTGCTGGGCGGAACTTTGCTGGTTTGCGCCGCGTATATGTATGTATTGTACTGGAGTTATTTTGTTGCAGAAAAAAACCGCGAATATTTATTCATCACACACGGCATTTTATTTTTAGTATTCCTGCTGAATTATTTTTCTGTAAAACTAGCTGAAAAAAATTCCATCAAAAATTTCTACCTGCGCTTCTGGGTATTCTTTTTTGCAGAGTATATTTTATTTGCGGTATGGAGTTTGATCTGAAGAAGTTAGAAGTTAAGAGTTATGAGTTAAACAACCCGAAAGTCCTAACCCCCGAACTCTCAACTCATAACTTTCAACTCATAACTAAAGAATCATTCCGCATCTTCTTTTTCTTTCAATCCCTTGATCAGATCCAGCGCTTCGGATACCACGTCACACATGATGGTGATCAGTGAGCCCGGTTTGGCAGTATTGTACGCATGCATGATGGCATCCTTTTCATTGTAGATGATGGTGATGGGGATATCTTTTGGTTTTGTTTCATTGATCCCTTCCACCAGCAGGTTCACGATCTCTTCGGCTGTGCGTCCCCGTAAGTTCTTATCGCAGCGGATGATGATCTCATCAAAATTGCGGGCCGATATCTTTCCCAATTCCCTGATATCATCATCCCGCCGGTCGCCCGTGCCGCTGATGATGCCCACTTTGGGCTCGCCGTCTATCTTGCTTACAAAATCACAGAGCAATTCCAGCCCCGCAGGGTTATGTGCAAAATCTGCCAGGAATTTAAATTGTTTGAACTGGAACATATTCAGTCTTCCGGGTGCCTGTGCGGCACTGGGCACAAAGGTTTGAAGGGCCAGCCTGATATCTTCTATGCCGATATTTCTCCAGAAATAGGTACTCAGCACAGCAGGTAAACAATTCATGATATTATGTGTGGCTTTACCGCCATAAGTAACCGGCACTTCAGCAACCTTGATCACGCGGATCTTCCAGGTACCTTTCATGATGCTGATATAGCCGTTTTCAAACACTGCCGCGTACCCGCCGTTTTTACAATGCTCCGTGATTCGTGGATTTTTTTCATCCATGCTGAACAAAGCCACATTGCAATCCAGGCCGTTCTTCATCGCATATACCAGGTCGTCTTCTGCATTCAAAATGGCATAGCCGCGCTTAAAAACGGTTTCGGGCACCACGGCTTTTACTTTCGCCATCTGCTCCATTGAATCTATTCCGCCCAAACCAATATGGTCTGCACTGATATTGGTTACGATCGCCACATCACAGTTTTGAAAGGCCAGCCCGCTTTTTAAAATACCGCCCCTTGCACATTCCAGCACAGCAAAATCAACCGTGGGATCCTTTAAAACGAATTGCGATGATACGGGTCCGGTACAATCACCCTTCATCATCATCTGGTTCTGGATATATACGCCATCACTTGTGGTATAGCCCACTTTGTAACCTGCGGTCTTTGCAATATGCGCAGTTAATCGTGTGGTGGTTGTTTTGCCATTGGTACCGGTGATGGCAATGATGGGAATATTGCCGGCGCTGCCTTTTGGGAAAAGCATGTCCACCACCGGTTCGGCCACATTTCTTCCCAGGCCGGCAGAAGGTTCGATGTGCATGCGGAAACCGGGGGCGGCATTCACTTCCAGGATACAGCCGCCATTTTCGGTAACGGGTGTACGCAGATCAACGGCCATGATGTCAATGCCGCAAATGTCCAGCCCGATGATCTTTGCAATGCGCTCACACATAAAAATATTGGCCGGGTGTACTTCATCCGTAACGTCGGTGCTGGTGCCGCCCGTGGAGAGATTGGCAGTGGGTTTCAGTAACACCAATTCACCTTTTGCAGGAATGGTTTCCAAACTATATCCTTTTTCATCGAGCATTTTTTGTGTGAACTGGTCTATCGTAATTTGTGTCAGTACTTTTTCATGTCCGTAACCGCGCCGGGGGTCTTTATTGGTCTCATCGAGCAGGTACTGAATGGTATGTTCCCCGTCGCCAATAACGGAAGCGGGTGTACGCAATGCAGCACAAATGAATTTATAATTGATGACCAGGATGCGGAAATCAAATCCGGTAATGTATTTTTCCACGATCACATTGCGGCCGTACTGTTTGGCCGCTTCCAGCGCTTTCACCGCCTGTTCCCAGGTGCTGATATTGGTGGTATTCCCTTTTCCATGATTGCCATCAATGGGTTTGATCACTATCGGGTAACCGATACGGTTGATCACAGATTGCAAACCTTCTTCTGATCTTACCACATCACCTTTGGGCACCGGAATTTCTGCAGCGCCCAATAAATGTTTTGTTTCTTCTTTATTACAGGCAATATCCACGGCGATATTCCCGGTGGTACTGGCGATCGTTGCCCTTATGCGTTTTTGATGCACACCATAACCCAATTGAACCAATGATTGTTTATTCAACCGGATAAAAGGAATCCCTCTTTTCGCAGCCTCCTCCACAATGCATCCTGTGCTGGGCCCCAGCCGGGTTTCTTCGCGTATCTCCCTTAAATTCTGAATGTCTTCATCGAGGTTATAAGATTCTTCAAATATTAATGCATGTGCAATTCTTACCGCCGCTTTTGCAGCATATACGCCGGCATCTTCTTCCATGTAACTGAAGCACACATAATATTCTCCATCATTGCCCGTGCCCCTTGTGCGGCCAAAGCCTGTATCCATTCCTGCAAGCGTTTGAATCTCCAGTGCAATGTGTTCGATCACGTGTCCCATCCATGTGCCTTCGTCTACTCTTTCAAAAAAACCGCCACGCTTGCCCACACTACAACGGTGTTCAATTAAAGAAGGTAATAATGCTTCCAGCCGCTGCCTGAAACCCGGAATGGCATTGGTGGGCATTTGCTCCTTTTCTTCCAGGTCCAGTTTCATCTGTATCAGTTTGGTGCGGCGCACACTCCAGAAATTGGGGCCTTTCAACACTTTGATTTCAACGATCTTCATAAAAAAGAGTTTGTTGTTTGGTGTTTCAATAAAGACAAAATTCAAAAGTAAAATCCTAAAAGTACCGCAGTTTTGGGTTTTGACTTTTCACTTTTGATTTAAGCGTAAAATGGAAATTACCAAAATCATCTTGCTTTGCAAAAAACAAAATCAGTAAATTGTATTTCTAAAATCAAGCCAATGGCCAACCGTCGTTCTTTTATCCATAAAATGGGTTTATTATCTGCCACTGCGATCACAGCCAATCTTTTTCAACCGGCATGGAGCAGGAACCTGCAGTCTGCTTTAAAAAATGTTGACAATGTTTCTCCTTCTGAACTGGCAAGCGATGAAGATTTCTGGTATTATATCCAGCAGTCCTATACCATTGCTCCCGACTTCATCAATTTAAATAATGGCGGCGTATCGCCTGCACCGAAAACCGTGGCCGATGCGGTAAAGAGGTATTATGATATCTGCAATGAAGCACCCAGTTATTACATGTGGCGTATCATTGACCAGGGAAGAGAGCCATTAAGAAAAAATTTAGCACAGATCGCAGGTTGCGATGCGGAAGAAATTGCCCTTCACCGCAATGCATCCGAGGCACTGGAAACCGTGATATTCGGTATGGAATTAAAGGCAGGCGATGAAGTGGTATTGACCAAACAGGATTATCCAAACATGATCGGCGCATGGAAGCAAAGAGAAAGACGCGAAGGCATAAAACTGGTTTGGGTGAATCTGGAATTACCCAGTGAAGATGATAATTACCTGGTCTCACAATATACCAATGCTTTTACTGCTAAAACAAAAGTGGTGCAGGTAACCCATATGATCAACTGGATAGGACAGAAAATGCCGGTTAAAAAAATCGCCGATGCTGCAAAGAAAAAAAATATAGAAGTGCTGGTGGATGGGGCGCATACCTTCGCGCAATTTGAATTTATGATCCCCGATCTGAACTGCGATTATTTTGGCACCAGTTTACACAAATGGCTGGGAGCCCCCATCGGCACAGGGTTCCTGTATGTACGCAAAGAAAAAATAAAAAATATCTGGCCCCTGTTTGGAGCCGGGGAAAAAGAAGACGACAATATCCGCAAGTTTGAACATTTGGGAACAAGGCCGTTTTTTATTGAAGAAGCCATTGATAAGGCGATAGACTTTTATGAAATGATCGGTGCAAAAAGAAAAGAAGAACGCCTGCTTTACCTGAAAAATTACTGGATGGGCAAAGTAAAGGATATTCCAAAAGTTCAGTTGCATACTTCTTTTAAAAAAGAGTTTGGCTGTGCCATCGGCCTGGTAAGTGTGGAAGGGAAAAAGCCGGGTGAGTTAGATAGTTTTTTGTGGGACAATTATAAAATTCATGCTGTGGGCATCACCTGGGAAAATATCAGCGGCCTTCGCGTTACCCCTAACGTGTATACCACCACGAAGAACCTGGACAGGCTGGTGGAAGGGATTGAAAAGTTTGCGAAGTCTTAAAAGTTAAAGGTTGAAAGTTGAAAGTTGAAGGTTGAAAGTTGAAGGTTGAAGATTTGTAACAGCTCTTCAATCCGAAGAGTCCGAACTTTCAACCTTCAACTTTCAACTTTCAACCTTGAACAGTTTAATTAACATTCGTTAATAAGTAGTTCGCAATAACCCAACACGATTTGCCTTAAATTTGCGTTAATCACAAAAATGATTAAATGCAATTTGCTAAAGGGAAACTGATTGCGATAGGTGGTGCGGAAGATAAAGGAACAGACCTCGAGAAAGGAGAGATCCATCGCAGCAACCTCAATTTTTTTGAACTCGGCATTCTTCGCCGTATCGTGGAAGAAGCAAAAGGTGGTCCGCTGTGCCGTATTGAAGTGGTCACCACTGCCAGTATGATCCCTTATGAAGTGGGAGACAATTACCTGAATGCTTTTGGAAAAATAGGTTGCACCAATGTGGGTGTAATGCATATCCGGAACCGCGCTGAAACATTGAATACCGAATACCTTGAACGAATGCGGGTATGCGATGTAGTGATGTTCACCGGCGGGAATCAATTGCGGCTCACGAGTACATTTGGCGGCACCGCATTATTACAGATCATTTTAGAAAGATTTAAGGGTGAAGAAGAATTTGTAGTGGCAGGAACTTCGGCCGGTGCCATGGCGATGAGCAATACCATGATCTATGAGGGCAACGCAACAAAAGCTCATTTAAAAGGCGAAGTGAAAATCACCACCGGGCTGGGGTTTATGAATGACGTGATATTTGATTCACATTTTGAAAAAAGAGGGCGCTTCGGAAGACTGGCTCAGGCCGTAGCCACCAACCCTTCCTGTATTGGTATCGGACTGGGTGAAGATACCGGAATGCTGATCACCCGTATTAATTCAATGGAAGCGATCGGAAGTGGCTGCGTAATTATTATTGACGGCCATGATATACGTCATTGTAATATTGCCGATATCCCTGAGGGTAATCCTTTCAGCGTGGAAAACCTGAAAGTACATTTTTGCGAAAAAGGTAACGGTTACCTGGTCAAGGAAAGAATATTCATTCCTGAGGTAGAAACGGGTGCCGTGGTGAAGAAGCAGGTTGATGTGGAATGATAAATATGTAAGTGGCAATTGGGGAGTAGCGAGTAGGAAACCCCACTCGCTACTCCCCACTTACCTTTCCCCATTACGGCATATCCACATAAAAATTGATCCTTTGCCCAAATGCGATACCAAATTTATCTACAAACAAAGTGGGTATGGCATAAAAAGTATTTCTTCCGCTGGGCATATCTATCGATGAATATGGAATATCTACCCACCAGGTTCCGTTCCTGAAACCATCCTGTGTAATATCATACACCGGGGTATAGCCTGCAGCATAGCCATTGATGTCGGCATAGGTTGGGTATATTAAACTTTTCACCTGGCGGTTGGTAGCGCTGCTGTAGATGTGCACCACGATCTGGAATTTTTTGCCATAGGAAGCAGGTATATCAACAGTGCCTTCAATCTTCATATTATTGCCAAGGCTGGGATCACTGGGATTCTTCACATTATATTCCACATTGGTACTGGTAAAATCTATTTTTTCAAATGCGGTGGGATCATCATAAGGATCCTTATAAGTTTCTTCCTTCCTGTTGTTTTGCTGATTATTATCTGTGTTATTGTTTGGATTGTTATCAGTATTATTGTTATTATCAGCAATATCGGGGTTATTGGGAGCATTAGCTGTATGTGCATCCTTGGCTACAAAGCCATATTTTATTGCTTCGGGGAAAAATTTGTAATCGATCCACGCAAAACCATTATCCCCCCATTCCTTTCCCCAGCTGTTCATTACTTTAAAAGCACTTTTTTTATTATCATAGCCAACTAACAGCATACAATGGCCGCCGGCCGACGTCCCACCTGATTTCCATACAAAATCGGCTTTCTGCGCATAGCCGTCATTGATAAACTCTTTTGACACATCTGCTCCGATGATCACGGGATAACCGGCTGCCAACTGGGCCTTTACTTCTTTTGTATCCTGGATATTCACCTGCCTCCAGAAATCGATCCTGTATTTTTTTGCGTCTTCTTTTGCAGCAGCTGATGGCTTGCTCGTCCAGTCATTTTCATTGTAGGGCATTTCATTTAATTGACAAACACCCTGGTCCGACAAAACATTCAAGGCATCGGTAACGTATGTGGGCGCATTCATTCCATTGTTGATCTGGTTATAAATATAAGAAGGGCTGAATAAGTACTGCTGGCCCAGTTCTAATTTTTCCTGGTAGCTTTTCAATGCATAGGCAATTGCCCAGGCAACGCATGATTGCTGCGTTCCCTGGTTGCCCACGGGGGGCATTTTATCCGACAGGTCAACCGAAGACGGAAGCTCACCCCCGCCAAATGGAGTAGATGCTAAAGGAATCCCTGCCAGCTTATCCTGTTTTTCAAATAACATACCCAATGGCACTTCATGCCCGTCGTGTTGTGTATTTTTTTTATCGGAATTATTACAGGAATGAAAAAGCAGGGAAAGCAGCACCGCGGAAATTAAAATCAATGAGTATCTTTTCATTTTGAAATATTTGCATAAAGTTTGTAAATCAAATTGACACCTGCAAGCGAAAAATAAAATTAACTTTCCGTTATGAACAGAAGGAAATTTGTAAAACGAAGCTCAATGGCAGCAGCAGGGCTTATCCTCGGTAATTATTCTTTTGCCAAAGGGCAAAATAATTTCCCGGTGGTAAGAATTCCAGAAAGCCGGCGAAAATTTAAAAGCCCTGCGGTTGAAAAACTGATCAACGAGATTAAAAATAATACCGGCAATAAAGAAATGGCCTGGTTATTTGAAAACTGTTTCCCCAATACACTGGATACTACGGTTGATTTTGAGATCATCAATGGTAAGCCGGATACTTTTGTTATTACGGGCGATATAGATGCCATGTGGCTGAGGGATTCATCGGCACAGGTTTGGCCTTACCTGCCATTGATGACAGCGGATAAGAACCTGCAGGAACTGATCAAAGGCGTGATCAACCGGCAGACTAAATGTATTTTAAAAGATCCTTACGCCAACGCTTTTTATAAAGATGAAAATAAAATAAGCGAATGGGCGGCGGATAAGACCGAAATGAAAGCGGGTGTGCATGAACGTAAGTGGGAGGTGGACAGCTTGTGTTACCCGATCAGGCTGGCTTATGGTTATTGGAAGGAAACCGGCGATACGTCCCCTTTCGATGATGACTGGAAAGAAGCAATGAAACTGGTTGTAAAAACTTTTAAAGAACAGCAAAGGCTGGAAAATAACGGCCCTTATCATTTTGAAAGAACAACCAGCTGGGCAACAGATGGTGTGCCATTGGGTGGATATGGCTATCCCACAAAAAAGATCGGTTTGATACATTCCATGTTCAGGCCCAGCGATGATGCAACAGTTTATCCTTTTAATGTACCGGGAAATACTTTTGCTGCAGTAACGCTGGCCAGGTTGGTTGAGATCAAACGTATTTTGAATTTTCCTGAAGAGGAGATCGCCGATATCATTAAACTTGCGGATACGATCTTAATTGCACTTGATACATATTGTAAGATCAGGCATCCTGTGTTTGGAGAGATGTACGCCTATGAAGTAAATGGCTATGGAAGTTTTAACCTGATGGATGATGCCAATGTACCTTCATTATTATCCCTGACCTATTTGTTAGATGGATATCCCGATGATGATTTTGACAGGAATACCCGGAAATATGTCTTATCGGAAGCGAACCCTTTCTTCTTCAAAGGCAAGGTGGGCGAAGGTATAGGCGGACCGCATGTTGGCATGGATTATATCTGGCCAATAAGTATCAGCATGCGCGGGCTTACCGGCAGGGACGACAAAGAAATAAAAATGTGCCTGGATATGTTGCAGCAAACCCATGCCGATACCGGTTTTATGCATGAGGCTTTTCATAAGGACGATGCCACAAAATTTACCCGCAAATGGTTTGCCTGGGCCAATACTTTATTCGGGGAACTGGTGTGGAAAGTGTACCGGGAGAGAAAGCACTTGCTGGATTAATTCGATTTAATATTTGATATTGAAGATTGAATATTTTTTTAAACTTGAAAGCTCTTTTCTATTTTTGATATTGTTTTGGATTGAAAGAAATATTAAATATTCAATCTTAAATATTCAATCTTTCTATTTTTCTTTGAACCCATGCAACATAATGTAACCTGAAGCATCGCTTGCAAGTTTCTTTCTATCCTCTTCAGATAGGCTCTTCACGAATTGTTGATCGGCCCAGGGCCTGTAGCCATATAGATCGCTGGCGTCAACGTTCATAAAAACATCCAAAACTTTTAAGATCTCGTCGTGGTCGAAAAAATTATCCCTGATAACATAATCACCCGTGATATATTTAGAGAATTTAGCCTTGTGGTCGAAGATATATTTTAGATCCACAATAAACACATCGATATAACTGGGTGGAACATCGCCGTTGCTTTCCAGCCTGTAGTCATAAGTTTCGCGAAATGGCTGCTTAAGTTTTCCGCCGTTGGTTGGGTCGTAATTTTCTATGAGTGCAAGGGTTGGGTACATTCCTTTGGCAAATATGAAATCAATAGAACCCATTTTTTTGGGTTGGCCCTTTTCGTTATTTTTTTCATCTGACACGGGAACATCCATACTCAATCCTTTATTGTGGATGTCCACGAGATTAAGCTCTAGATCCGGGGAATAATAATGGCTGAGCAAACTTAAATCTCCCACATCACTAATGTCGATGTACAAATGAGTGTCTTCACCGGAATGCGTTCTGAAGTCGACTTGCTTATCATTATATGCTATTTTTTTTGTTTCGTAGTTCAGGTCCACAAAAAGAAAACGCTTCGCAACGCCTTCGACCTTAAATTCACTTAAATGATCACGAATATGTTCTGTCATCGGGTAGCTTAAAAAGATCCTGGTCTCATCTTTTCCAAGTGTTTCATTGCCCTCCTTCATATTAACAAGCAGCGAGGTTGCAGAACCGAGATTGCCGTAATTCATGCTGGAATGGCCTTTCCGGGGACTGGTCTCATCCGTCTTCCAGTCGAAAGCTATATCGGCTTTCTTGTCCAATGTGGTAATGGTTACAATATAATTGAATGACTTGCGATTTTCCTTAACGCTATAAGTTAGAACCGTGCCCCGGCCCACGGTTGGCGTTTCATCCCGCGCAGCCTGTGCACACGCTAGGGAAGAGACAAAAAATGTAATAAGGACGCTGGAGATGCAGCTTGCATAATTTTTCATGGAAAAAATATTTGGGTACAAATTACCCTATTAATTTATGCTACATCTCCGTATAAGAGGGTATTTTATGCTAATCGGATGATTCCTTTCAATTGGCTTAAGACCACGGCAGGGAATCATCCCAATTGGGGATAGTTATTTGTTGGTGATGGATTTGAGCGTTAGCGAAATCTCTTTCGATTTGAATGTGTGCACTAACTGGTAATCGCCGATGGTGGTGAATCCAATACTAACGTCACCTGCGTCGCCGGATGTATAATCGACCGAGGTTTTATTGCCGTTATAATCTATCTCTGCTCTTTCATCTTTAGTGGCCAGGAAAAGAAAAGTATTTTCTTTTCCGTCGATCTCGATGTCCGCATTTTTCTTGCCAACAAGCGTTGTAACAACATCATTGCTAAAAAATATCCTAAGCTGATCTTCTGCCAATTTTTCTTTGCCCGTAACGGGTTTGATCAGCAATTTCGTTGCATCACTTAAATTAGCAAAAGCCATTGTGGTTGTGCCGCTTCTTCCCGACTTTTCATTTGTTGTCCATTTCAATTCCACCCCATCAGCTTCACTGAATTTAGTTACAGTTACGGTGTATTGGTAAGTGGACCTCTCTTTTACTTCGTAAACAATTACTGAACCTTTTTTAATAACGGGTTCGGGCACTCCCTGCGCATGGCAAATTGAATTAAGCGAGAGTATAACGGTAAGGAGTGTAAGCTTAGCAATTTTCATGATGATCAATTTGGTGCAAAATAAGATTTATCAACAAAGTCGCAGTACGTGGTAGCGGGTATTTATTTTGTTTTAACAAGATAATAATTGCGCTTCCCTTTCTGTACAAGGATGTATTTATCATGCAATAAAAACGTGTGGTCAATTGCCAATTGCATATTGTCTATTTTCTTCCTGTTGATGCTTATACCACCGCCCTGCAAGGTTTTCCTGGCTTCACCCTTACTTGGAAAAATGGAAGTTTCTGCAAGAAAAGAAACAATATCAACACCCGCATTTATTTTGTCGGTGGGGTAGTCCATCGTTATTACTCCATCAATGCTTTTGAGGTCAGCTTCGCTCAGACTTTCGATCGGGGCATCGGGGGCGGAGAATAATTTTTCGGTGGTCTCAACAGCTTTATTGTATTCATCTACACCATGCACAAAAACCGTCACTTCCTTTGCCAGGGCCTTTTGCAGGCTTCTTTTGGATGCATCCGTTTGATGTGCTTCAATTAAAGCGGTAATGGCTGACCGGTCAAGAAAACTAAATATTTTTATCCATTCAGCTGCATCTGCATCATTTGCGTTTAACCAGAACTGGTAAAACTGGTAGGGAGAAGTTTTTGCGGCATCCAGCCAGATATTGCCCAATTCTGTCTTGCCAAACTTGCTGCCATCAGCCTTTTTGATGAGCGGGCAGGTAAAGGCAAATGCTTCACCACCGCATTTTCTGCGGATCAGTTCGGTGCCGGTAACAATATTTCCCCATTGGTCGCTGCCGCCCATTTGCAGTTTGCAGTTTTTATGCTGATACAGCCAGTAAAAATCATAACCCTGCACCAATTGATAGGTAAATTCTGTAAAACTCATTCCGTTTTCACCCTCTAATCTTTTCTTCACACTGTCTTTAGCCATCATGTAATTCACGGTAATGTGTTTGCCCACATCTCTTATAAAATTCAGGAATGAAAAATCTTTGAACCAGTCGTAATTATTGGCCATTTCCGCCCCGTTATTTTTATTGCTGTCAAAGTCAAGGAATTTTTCCAACTGGGCTTTAACGCAGTCCACATTATGATTTAATATTTCTTCGCTCAATAAATTTCTTTCTTCGCTTTTACCACTGGGGTCGCCCACCATGCCCGTGGCACCGCCCACCAATGCAATGGGTTTATGTCCGGCTTTTTGTAAATGTACCAGCAATATAATGGGAACAAGGCTTCCAATGTGCAGGCTGTCTGCTGTGGGATCAAAACCAATATAAGCAGTTGTCATTTCTTTTTCCAATTGCTCCCTGGTTCCAGGCATAATGTCCTGGATCATACCCCTCCATTGTAATTCGTCAATTAAATGATGCATAAAAACGGGTTGTCAAAATAAATTCAATTGTTCAGCAATTGAAATGGATCGTCATGTTGGCAAAAATGCTTATAAAAATTGATAAAATATACAATTCATTCCGGGTAAAAAATAATCCCTGGAAAATGAACTCGAATTTTTAAATATAATAATATGCAAAAGCCTTTAATGATGATGCGATATTTCCTACCCTTATTAAAGCATCCTTTTTAATCGCATGGGCGTCTTTAAAGCCTGTAAGTCCCGTTAATTTTTTAGGCAGGCTTCTATATTTGGGACATATAGGGCTTCATTTGTAATATAAAGCTTAAATTTAACTTGTTATATGAGCACAATTTAGCAAGTATTAATACGTTTTATAGATCTATCCTATTAAATTCAACCCCTAATCTGAATGATATTATGAGATTATATACTACTATAGGAATTAGCACCCTACTGCTTTTTCCTGTTTTAACTTTCTCACAGTTTAGAAAATATTCCAACGAATTTTTAAATATCGGGGCTGGTGCAAGGGGGCTGGCAATGGGCGGCGCACAAGTGGCATCTGCCAGTGATGCAACCGCAGGTTACTGGAATCCCGCTGGTTTAACCGGGGTAAAAGACAATCCCAATGTAGGTATCATGCACGCTGATTATTTTGCCGGCATTGCAAAATATGATTACGTTTCAGCAGCCATTCCGGTTCAGGACAATAAGCGTACACTCGGCTTTTCTGTTTTGCGTTTTGCCGTAGACGATATCCCCAATACTTTGTTTTTGGTTAACCCCGACGGGAGTATCGATTACAACAATATTCAGACCTTTTCCTCAGCAGATTATGCATTGATATTATCATTTGCCCAGAATATAAAAGAATCTGAAAATAAGAATATCAGCTTCGGGGTGAATGCAAAAGTGATTTACAGGAAAGTGGGCCATTTTGCAACAGCATGGGGTTTTGGCCTGGATGCAGGTATACAAATGCATGGCGATAAATGGCATTTTGGGATCGTAGCAAAGGATCTTACTACTACGTTCAATGCATGGTCTTTCAAGTTTACAGAAAAAGAAAAGGAAGTATTATACCTCACTAAGAATGACATACCTGTAAAATCAACAGAACTTACCGCACCGCGGGTAGTTATCGGGGGAGGATACAATTTCAGGATCAGTAATGCTGTAAACCTGATGGCGGAAACAAGTTTTGATGTAACGTTCGACGGTAAACGAAATACCGTATTAAGCAGCAACCCTGTAAGCGTTGACCCCCATATTGGATTGGAAGCTACCATCAAAGACGTGTTTTTTATAAGGGGTGGCATTACTAATTTTCAACAGGCATTATCAGACGGGGATACTTTAAATCAAAAGAAAGTATGGATCTATCAACCCAGTATCGGTGCAGGGTTTAAAATTAAAAATATCATGATCGATTACGCATTTACAAATCTTGCGAATCAATCTAACCCATTGTATACACATATCTTTTCTTTGCGGTTAAACCTCGTAAAGAGAAAATCTGAATAACATTTAATAACCTATTTGTATGAAAAAACTTTTATTAACATCGATTATCGGAATGCTGGTAATTACCGGTTTTTCGCAATTGAATAACAGTTGGATTGATTTTAATAAAACCTATTATAAATTCAGGATTGGCAACGACACGCTGAGCCGTATCTATCAACCGGCATTGCCTTTGGCACTGGCAGGCACCCCTGCACAGAATTTTCAACTCTGGAGGAATGGGAAAGAAGTGCCTTTATATACATCCGTTGCAACGGGTGTTTTAGGTGCGAATGATTACATTGAATTTTGGGGACTGATGAATGACGGTAAGCCGGATAAGAATTTATACAGGAATCCTGATTTCCAGCTATCGGAAAAATTCAGTTTGGAATCCGATACGGCCGTTTATTATTTAACTGTGAACCCTTCCGGAAACAATCTCAGGTATACACAAAGCCCCAATATCATCGCGGGCAATTCTTTGCCCGCAGATCCCTACTTTATGCGGCGCATTGAAACCAATTTTAAAACCAAGATCAATAATGGATACGCAGCTGTAATAGGTGAATATGTGTATTCAGCTTCTTATGATCAGGGGGAAGGATGGACATGCAATGATATCGCTCCCTGTTGTGCATTAACCGTAAACCTGACGAATTTAAACGTGTACACAGCCGGGCCACCCAATAGTGTGATATTGACCGTATCGGCTGCAGGGAATGCATTGAACGCAAGAGAATTGTTTGCTAATTTTTATAGTGATACGATTTTTAAAACCCCGATGCCTTTTTTCGGCTATCTGAAAGATACGATAAGAAATATACCCTTATCCAAACTACTGAGCACATCAGACCTGCCGGTATCTATCAATGGCAATTCTGATACCGCTACGGACCGTATCGTGGTAAGTTGTTTTTCAGTGACCTACCCGGCCACGTTTAATTTTAATAATGAAAAGAATTTTTATTTTGAATTAAAAAATAACGCGGCAGGAAATTATCTTGTTATTAATAATTTTAACAGTAACGGGGTTGCCCCCATTTTGTATGATTACAATAATTCAAGAAGATACCTTGGAGATATCAGCACTCCCGGCCAGGTGAAATTTGTTTTGCCTCCTTCTTCAGATACATTGCGCAAATTTAACCTGATGAGCCAGGTTGTCTCCAATATCAATAGTGTAACCGGATTTACAACTAAAACATTTACCAATTTTGCCAATGCAGCTAACCAGGGCGATTACCTGATCATCAGTAACTCGGTACTTTATAACGACGGGACCGGTGTAAACAATGTGGAATTGTACCGTCAATACAGGGCATCAATTAATGGCGGCGGCTTTAATGCAAAAATTTATGATATTAATGAACTGACCGAACAATTTGGATTTGGTATAAAAAAGCATCCTTCAGGAATACGTGATTTTATCCGGTATGTAAGCCAGCAGTTTTCTGTATCGCCAAAATATGTGTTCATCATTGGACGCGGGATGACCTATACGGATTATACCATCAATCAAAACAACCCGGCTGATGATCAACTGAACCTTGTTCAGACTTTTGGATTCCCTGCTTCAGACATTCTATTATCAGCAGCCCCAGGCACTAATGTGCCATTGATCCCTATTGGCCGACTGGGTGCAATTAATGGTTCGGAAGTAGGGAATTATTACCGCAAAATGCTTGAATACGAAGCAGCTCAGCGATCAACCAGCCAAACAATTGCTGATAAAGGCTGGATGAAGAATTTCCTCCATACTATAGGGCCCTCAACTCCCGATGAATTAATTGAATTCCTGGGCTATGTGAATAGCTATAAACAAGTTGCGGAAGATACTTTATACGGGGCTCACGTGGAAACGTTTGCCAAATCATCCGTATCTGCTATTGAACAGCAAAACAGCCAGCGCATTACAGAACTCTTCCAGGAAGGATTGAGTTATGTGAAGTATTTTGGCCATTCATCAGCCAATGAATTGGCCATTAACCTCAATTACCCGGAAAATTATTCGAATGCCGGAAAGTATCCCTTCATGCACGTAAGCGGATGTACGGTGGGAAATTTTTTCACCTTTAATCCTGAGCGGCTGGTTGATTATAATGGAATGTCACTTTCCGAGAAATATATTTTACTCAACGAAAAGGGCAGCATTGGTTTTTTAGGTAGTACGCACTGGGGCATTCCTCCTTTTTTAAATAATTACAATACTATTTTGTATAATAATATATGCAGGAGTATGTATGGAAATACAATCGGCAACCAGCTAAAAAATACAATACAGACCCTGGGCAGTAATCCGGCAACCCTGGATTATTATACGAGGGTACATTTGGAAGAAATTAACCTGCAGGGTGATCCGGCTTTAAAGATCAATGCATTTGCAAAGCCTGATTACGTGATAGAAGATCAACTGGTTAAGTTTACACCCAATATCATCACTGTAGCAGATAATAATTTTGTTGTGGATGTACAAATGATGAATATTGGCAGGGCTATAAAAGATTCCATGCGGGTAATTATAAAACAACAACTGCCGGATAATTCAATAAAGGTATTGTATAATCAAATGATCCCGGCCACCCTTTATATGGATTCTGTTCATCTTGTTGTTCATATAAATCCCAATACGGATAAAGGCCTTAATAAATTAATTGTTAGTTTGGATGATGGTAACCGTATTGACGAATTATCAGAAAACAATAATATACTCATTAAAGAATTTTACATTTTTGAAGATGAACTCAACCCGGTATCTCCCTATAATTATTCGATCGTTAACCAGCAAAACATTAGTTTTTATGCCAGTACAGCGAATGCAATAAGCGGCCTGAGGCAATATGTAATGGAATTAGATACAACAGAATTGTTCAACTCCTCTTTTAAAAAAGTATATAATGCAAGCGGAATTGGTGGTATAGTTCAATTTAATGCTTCCAACATCAGCTTTACAGACAGTACAGTTTATTATTGGAGAACTTCAACAGTTCCTTCCGGAACAGCCGCATATATCTGGAATAGTTTTTCTTTTATTTATTTAGCAAACAGTACTCCCGGCTTTAACCAATCGCATTATTATCAGTTTCTGAAAAACACTTACCATAACATGCAACTGGATAATGACAGGGTATTCAGGTTTGCCAAAAGACAGGTTGAAATTGGTGTAAGAACCGCTATATATCCTTATGCCGGCGATACCAATGATTTTTCGCTGCGAATTGACGGATTGAGTGACGAGGCTGGTTTTTATGCTCCATTTAGTGCTAATTCAGAAGTGTTAAGGTTTTATGTTATTGATACAACTACTACTAAATCCTGGAAAGATATTGACCTGGGTACTTCCGGGTTATATGGCAGTGTACGGCCCATTCCAATTAATAGTAGCGTTACGCCGGGTTTCTTTCAATTTAAAATGACAAACGTTGCTGAACGGGACTCCATAATGAAATTCCTTGATCTGATACCCAATGGTAATTATGTTGTTGTTACAAATTGTCCTGCAAGTCCATGGTCATATTTCCCGACCGACTGGAGAGCAGATACAGCAGTACTGGGGTCTGGCAATTCATTATATCATAAATTAAGAGCCAATGGTTTCAGTTATATCGATTCATTAAAAACACCAATTCCATTTGTTTTTGTATATAAAAAAGGCGCTGGAGTTGCAGTTAATCAAACTTTTGGCAAAACAATAGACGAGAAACTGGATATTAGTTTTTTTGTACAGGGTAATAATACTTCCGGCGATATGACCTCCGATAAATTTGGGCCTGCAAAACAATGGAATACTTTACATTGGAGAGGCAGGTCACTGGAAACTCCATCCACTGATTCTTTTGCGGTGCAGGTTTTTGGGATCCGTAACAATGGGGTCACCGACCTTTTGGCCTCGGTGAGCCCGGCAGTTGATACTTCCCTAAGTTGGATCAATGCCCAAACTTACCCGTATTTACAATTAAAAATGCTGACCAGCGATACAGCAAATATAACACCTTACCAGTTAAGGTACTGGAGAATTAATGCAACTTATGTGCCCGAAGGCGCCGTCGCTCCCAACATCCTTTTCACCATGAAAGATACTGTTGAACAGGGAGAAATGCTGGATATTAAACTGGCGTTTAAAAACATAAGTTCAACTTCCTTTGATAGTTTAATGAGGATAAATATCACTATTACCGATAAGGATAATCACCAGCATATATTTACAGTTCCCAGAGGCAAAAAACTGGTTGCCGGGGATACTTTAGTAGTGAGTTACCAGATCGATACGAGAAATTTACCCGGGATCAACACGCTTTTTATTGAAGTAAACCCAAATAATGATCAACCGGAGCAGTATCATTTCAATAATGTGTTGTATAAAGATTTCTATGTGAAGGCGGATGCTTTTAATCCTTTACTGGATGTAACTTTTGACGGCGTGCACATTCTTAATAAAGATATTGTATCTGCAAAGCCTCATATTTTAGTACGCCTGAAAGATGAAAGCCGCTTTCTTGCACTCAGTGATACATCATTCATTAAAGTGCAGGTACGTTTCCCGGACGGCTCATTGCACGGATACAGTTTTGGAGATACCTTACGTTTTACCCCGGCTAACCTCGCTACGGGTGATAATACTGCAAGTATTGACTTTACACCGGTATTCCTGCAGGATGGGGAATATGAATTGATCGTTTCGGGAAGGGATGTGGTGGGTAATATAGCAGGTGCACTGGATTATAATGTGATCTTCACCGTTATTTCAAAGCCGATGATCTCCAATCTGATGAACTATCCCAATCCTTTCACAACTTCTACGGCATTTGTATTTACTATTACGGGTAACTCCGTGCCACAAAATATACGGATACAGGTATTGACCATAACGGGTAAGGTTGTACGGGAAATTACGATAGATGAATTGGGCCCCTTGCATGTGGGAAGGAATATCACCGAATTTAAATGGGATGGTACGGATATGTATGGTGCAAAATTAGCTAATGGTGTTTACCTGTACAGGGTACTAACTAACCTGAACGGTAAATCGCTGGATAAATATAAAGCCGATGGAGATCAAACGGATAAGTATTTCAACAATGGTTATGGCAAAATGGTCATCCTCCGTTAAAAAAATTGAAAGCTTGGTCAAGGCTGTCATCCCATGACAGCCTTTTTTATTTCATACCTTTGCAAAAAAACAATGAATGGCTAAAATAGCGATCAATATAGCCACCGGAACTTTGCAGCAAAACGAAATGATAGTGGGGATCGACCTGGGTACAACCAACAGCCTTATCGCCATCATTCATCCCGAAAGCAAAAATCCTGTTGCATTAAAAGAACACAATAGTTCGTCATTGGTTCCTTCCATAGTGCATTTTGGAAAAAACGGAGTGGTTACCGTTGGAACTGCAGCAAAAGAATATCTGACCACAGACCCCGCCAACACTGTTTTTTCAGCAAAACGTTTAATGGGCAAAACTTACAATGATGTTAAAAATAATTCCGCTTCCCTGGCCTACAAGATCAGTGATGATGATGATAAATTGGTTAAAGTGCAGGCTGGTGAACATTTTTATTCGGCCATAGACCTGTCATCACTTATTTTAAAAGAGTTAAAAAAAACAGCAGAGCACATTTTAAAAACACCGGTTAATAAAGCGGTGATCACCGTGCCCGCTTATTTCAATGATACACAAAGACAGGCCACCAGGGATGCGGGCAAATTGGCCGGGCTGGATGTTTTAAGAATTATAAATGAACCCACGGCTGCCAGTCTTGCTTATGGATTTGGTTTCAATAAAGCGGAAAGTAAAACCATTGCAGTGTATGACCTGGGTGGCGGCACTTTTGATATTTCCATACTAACCATTGCAAATGGGATATTTGAAGTGCTTTCTACTAACGGGGATACTTTTTTGGGAGGAGATGATTTTGATGATGCCATTGTTGATCACTGGATCAACAGGTATGGCTTTAAAGGTGCAGTGGATGAAAAAAAACACCGTCAACTGCTCCGCTTAAAAGCAGAGGAAGCCAAAAAACATTTATCTCAAAATGAGATTTTTGAAATAAAGTATGAAGAAAAAATACTGGTACTGACCAAAGAAAAGTTTGATGAGATCAGTAAACCACTCATTGATAAAACGATTTTGTGTTGTAACAATGCATTGAAAGATGCGGGAATAACCAAAAAAGCCATTGATGAAATAATAATGGTTGGCGGCAGTACACGGATTCCCCGGGTAAAACAAATGGTCAGCAATTTTTTTGGCAAAACAGTGAATGATACCATTGATCCTGATGAAGTGGTGGCTTTGGGTGCCGCAATACAGGCGGATATTTTGGCCGGGAATACAAAAGGGTTTTTATTGCTGGATATTACACCACTATCATTAGGACTGGAAACGATGGGGGGATTGATGGATGTGTTATTGCCCCGCAATACCAAAATACCTGCAAAAGCATCCCGGCAATATACTACTTACAAAGACGGGCAGGGCGGAATGAAAATTGCAGTGTATCAGGGAGAAAGGGATCTTGTAAAAGATAATCGCCGCCTGGCTGAATTTAATTTAACTGGTATACCTGGTATGCCGGCAGGAATGCCAAAAGTGGAAGTAAGTTTTTTAATAAATGCTGATGGTATCCTGGTGGTCAACGCAAAAGAATTAAGAAGTGGGATGGAACAGTCTGTCGAAGTGAAACCACAGTACGGGTTAACCGATGAAGAAGTGGAAAAAATGCTGATGGATTCCATTCATCATGCCAGTGAAGATATTATGATCCGTGCATTGATAGAAGCAAAGACTGAAGCGGAGCAATTATTGCAAACCACTGAAAAATTCATTCAAAAGAATTTTGATCAGCTCAATGAATCGGAAATGGTGGCAACTTCATTGGCTATCCAGGCGTTGCAATTATCGCTTGATATGAATGATAAAGACCTGATACAAAGTAAAACAGAAGCACTTAATTCGGTTTCAAGGCCATATGCAGAACGTATCATGGATGCCGCCATACAAAAAACACTGAAGGGAAATAAAATTGACCTGGTGTAATGCTTAATAAGTCAAAATACTATTTTCCCCAGCTCGATTCAATCCGGGGGTTATCTTTTTTAGCCGTATTTTTTTTTCATGCTTTTCATCCTCAGTTTGGTACCGGTTTTTTAGGCCGGATGGGACAATACTTTTACAATAATCTTTTTTTATCCATAGATGTTTTTTTTATTCTTTCTTCTTTTTTACTGACCTGGCTGGGTATGAATGAATATAAAGCAAAGGGAAATTTTTCTTTTATTAATTATTTTATCCGCAGGGCTTTGCGCATCTGGCCACTGTACTACCTGTTAATGGTATTTTCATTCATATTATTGCCTTATGTTTCTGCAAGATTAAATGTTCCGGTAACATTGCCACCGGCATATTATTACGTGTTTTTTATTTCAAATTTTTACCTGGAGGGGCATGTATATTTTTTAAGGTTTCTCTGGACCTTATCTGTAGAAGAGCAGTTTTACCTGGTATGGGGGCTTTGTTTACTGTTATTCCAGAAACGGATCCTGGCTTGTGTAGGGATATTCATGGTGGTTAGCATAGCCTATACCATATATGCGATCGATAATAAAATTTATTACTATTACAATACGCTTGCTTATCTCTTTGATTTTGCTGTGGGAATTTTAGCCGCCTTTATTTTGCAAAGAGGTAATAAAATAGTTGCGTTTTTTAAAAAAATGAATACACTGCATTCCTTCTTTTTCCTCTTAACACTCCCTGTAATATTTGTATTGCTTTTTTTGCTGACTGATTTTGGACCTTCCCGTTTTGGTCCATGGCTGGATCTTTCGGGCCGCTATATTTTTATTGTTTTCACAGGGCTTTTTATTATTGAACAAATGGTAAACGAACGTTCGTTTTTAAAACTCAAGTCGCAAAGATTTCTAATTTATACAGGGAAGATCTCTTATGGATTGTATTGTTTTCACGGCATTGTACTGACTTTTGGAGCGCTGGTTTTTCAAAAGTTGCATATTTCAATACCTTTAATTTTACAGGCATTCGTTTTCTTAATAATAAATTACACCATTTCATCTATCAGCTACAGTTTTGTGGAAAGGCCATTTTTGCGTTTAAAAGATACCTTGCGTCGTATTTAGATCGCTCCCATGTTAAGGAAGATCTTACCTTAAGACTACTATCCGGTTTACATATTTACCGATCATATCAAATTCAATATTCACCTGGTCATTTATTTGCAGGGTGTTGATATTGGTATGTTCATAAGTGTAGGGAATAATTGCCACAGTGAAACTATTTTCTGTGATATTGAAGCAGGTAAGGCTAATGCCATTTACTGTTACGGACCCTTTTTCAATAATGCATGAAGCATATTGTTTATCAAATGCAAAACGATATTCCCGGCTTCCCTCTTTTTCCGCGATTTCAATGCATTCAGCTACAATATCCACATGACCCTGTACAATATGCCCATCCAGCCTGCCATTCAGTTGCATACATCTCTCCAGGTTAATGATGGTCCCGTTTTTCCATTCCCCAATATTGGTTTTTGATAAAGTTTCTTCAATTGCCGTAACCCGGTGCATTCCATTATTTGTTTCTTCAATGGTAAGACAAACTCCATTATGGCTCAGGCTCTGATCGGGTTTCAGTTCACCTGCCAATACTGAAGCGATCCAGAATGTTTTATTGCTGCCCGTGCTGAGGCACTCTTTTACGATGCCGGTATTTTCGATTATACCTGTAAACATGCTTCAAATTTCGGATTTTGCTGTTAGAATTTCATTTTTTTAAATATTTCTGCTATCTTTGCGGCCTTAAATCACCTAAAGGAGTAATATAAAATGCTGATCATCGATTCTAAAGATTGCGAAAACATTGACAAAGCGCTCAAAAAGTATAAAAAGAAATTTGAGAAAAGCAAGGTATTGCTGCAGTTAAGGGCAAGGCAGGCTTTCATCAAACCATCTATCAAGCGCCGCGGAGAAGTACTGAAAGCTGTATACAAACAGCAAATGTCTGCCGGTAAATTCGACAAATAATATTCCACCAGCTAAATAGTGAACTGATACCCGGTTATTGTAACTTTGGGTATCAGTTTTTTTATGCCGGAAAGTGTACAACAAGCCATACAGCATTTCCTGGATTACCTCAACTTTCAGAAAAGGTATTCTCCGCATACCATTATTTCTTACCAGAATGATCTTGTTTCTTTCTTCGATTTCCTGGAACTGCAATTTGATAAGACAGCTTTACGGGATATACAATCTTCTTTTGTTCGTTCCTGGCTGGCAAAATTGAAGCAACAGGGTATGGAATCTAAAAGTATCACACGTAAAATATCATCGCTCAAAACTTTTTTTAAATACCAGTTAAGGGAGCAAATCATTGCGGTTAGCCCAATGGCTACAATACTTTCGCCTAAACTAAATAAGCGTTTACCCCAGTTTGTAGAAAAGGAAGATATCGGCACTTTGTTCAGGGATGTGGCATTTCCTGATAATTGGGACGGCAGAACGCAATTGCTTTTAATACAATTATTTTATAATACCGGCATCCGCCAGGCAGAATTGGTTGGTTTAAAGGAAATACAGATCGATAAATTCAATAACGCCATAAAAGTTTTGGGTAAAGGAAATAAAGAAAGAATTATTCCTGTTAGTAATGGCCTGATGAAATTGTTACAGGATTATATGGCCGAAAAACGGGATAGCTTTGACTTGTTCGACAAAGAATTTTTATTGATCAATGGCAGGGGAAAAAAACTGTATCCAAGGTATGTGTATAATGCTGTAAAGAAATACCTTGGGCTGGTGACCACCATTGACAAAAAAAGCCCGCATGTATTGCGCCATACATTTGCAACCCACTTAATGAACAATGGTGCAGATCTGAATGCCGTGAAGGAACTGCTTGGACATAGCAGCCTTGCTGCCACCCAGATCTATACACACAATACCATTGAAAAGCTTAAAGATATTCACAAGAAAGCCCATCCAAAGGCTTAATTTTTTACCAGGTCAGTTTCACTGAAATGGCATTTATGGCATGCATTTAGCAGTATTGTTATTCATCCATTGGCAACTGCAGCATATGGCTAAAGTTCTCAAAAATTAACAGGATGCAAACAAAATTTAATTTTGAAAAATACGTTCGATAGAGTAACTTCATCACCTAATTGGAAAACCTTTGACAATCTGCATACATCATGCTTTCATCCAGGGAGATCGCTTATCTCTTTTACCTTATTTTTCACAGATAAAATCAGACGTTATGAACGTAAACATTCAGACAGTGCACTTTGATGCTGACACTAAATTGGTATCCTATATTGAAAAGAAACTGAGTAAGCTGGAACAGTTCCATGACAGGATAACGAAAGTGGATGTATATTTAAAACTGGATAATATAGTACACAATATTAAAGACAAAGTGGCCGAAATTAAAGTTCACATTCCCAGGTATGAATTTTTTGTAAAACAATCTTCCAAGTCATTTGAAGAAAGTTTTGATACTGCCTTAGATGCTGTAATAACACAAATAAAACGGAAAAAAGATAAGCTGGCAGCATGAGTTTCAGCTTAATAATGCTTGTCCCGCCCCGGTGGCGGGACTTTTTATTTTAAGGCTATTCACATTTTGAAAATCCCCGGTAAAAAAATTGATTTCAAACTTTTTGTATTAAGCATTTTCTCTTACCTTTGCCTTCCCAAAAAATAGGGGTTTCTTTGTGTGACCATTATTTCAGGGAAAGTTCTTTAAAACATTATCCGGCTGAGGGGCAAATGTCGATGATAAATTACAAGCCGAAGTAGCTCAGTTGGTAGAGCAGCTGATTTGTAATCAGCAGGTCGGGGGTTCGACTCCCTTCTTCGGCTCAGATTTGGGCAGGTGGCCGAGTGGTTAAAGGCGACAGACTGTAAATCTGTTCTCTCCGGAGTACGTAGGTTCGAACCCTACTCTGCCCACAGGAAATGTGCAAATTTGCAAATTTGCAAATATGCCAATTTCAGATCGTAAGTTCTTTTCATTTTGCACATTTGCACATTTGCATATTTGCATATTGTTAATGCGGAAGTAGCTCATTTGGTAGAGCGGTAGCCTTCCAAGCTTCAGGTGGCCGGTTCGAGCCCGGTCTTCCGCTCTTTTTCATAGTCTGGAGTTCAAAGTCTGAAGTTCAGAGCCTGACTCCGAACTATGAACTTTGAACTCCCGACTGAGTAAGCCGTCGTAGCTCAGGGGTAGAGCATCCCGATGATATCGGGAGGGTCGAGAGTTCGATTCTCACTGATGCCTCAACGCAATTAGCCGTCGTAGCTCAGGGGTAGAGCACTTCCTTGGTAGGGAAGGGGTCGTGAGTTCGATTCTCACTGATGGCTCTGGAATTAAAAATAGTGCTAAAAGCATTTCAATAGGTCCATGGTTTACAGACTTTAAATGATAACCAATATTTAAAAAAACTTTTAAAAAGTATAAAATGGCAAAAGAAACTTTCAAGAGGGATAAGCCCCACTTAAACATTGGTACTATCGGTCACGTGGATCATGGTAAAACAACATTAACATCCGCTATAACCCATGTTTTGCATAAAAAAGGTTTGGCAGATATAAAGAATTTTGATGAGATCGATGGCGCGCCTGAGGAAAAAGAAAGAGGTATCACCATCAATACCGCTCACGTAGAGTATTCTACGGTTAAACGCCATTATGCACACGTTGACTGCCCGGGTCACGCGGATTATGTGAAGAACATGATCACCGGCGCTGCCCAGATGGACGGTGCGATCCTGGTAGTTGCTGCTACTGATGGTCCTATGCCTCAAACAAAAGAACACATCCTGCTGGCCCGCCAGGTAGGTGTACCGCAGATCGTTGTTTTTATGAATAAGGTTGACCTCGTTGATGATCCTGAATTATTAGAGTTGGTTGAAATGGAGATCCGTGAATTGTTGACTTTTTATGGATTCGATGGCGAAAAAACACCGATCATCCAGGGTTCTGCAACAGGAGCTATGGCTGGTGAAGCTAAATGGGTGGAAAAAATTGATGAATTGATGGATGCAGTTGATAATTATATTCCATTGCCCCCGCGTTTGGTTGATCTGCCTTTCCTGATGAGTGTGGAAGACGTGTTCTCTATCACTGGCCGCGGTACTGTGGCTACAGGTCGTATTGAAAGAGGCCGTATCAAAGTAAGTGAGCCTATTGAAATTGTTGGTTTGATGGAAAAGCCTATATCAACTGTATGTACAGGTGTGGAAATGTTCAAAAAACTATTGGACGAAGGTGAAGCCGGTGATAATGCAGGTTTATTATTGCGTGGTATTGAGAAAACACAGATCCGTCGTGGTATGGTGCTTTGCAAACCAGGTTCTATTACTCCTCACACTGAATTCAAAGGTGAAGTATACGTATTGAGTAAAGATGAAGGTGGACGTCACACACCGTTCTTTAATAAATATCGCCCGCAATTCTACTTCCGTACCACAGACGTTACCGGTGAGGTTACGTTGAATGCCGGTACTGAAATGGTTATGCCAGGTGATAACACTTCATTGAATGTTACTTTAATTCAACCGATCGCAATGGAAAAGGGTTTGAAATTCGCCATTCGTGAAGGTGGCCGTACAGTAGGCGCGGGGCAGGTAACTGAAATAGTAAAATAAAGCCCCCCTAAATCCCCCGAAGGGGGACTTTGTGGAAGCTTTTTAATATCTTTGCAAAGTACTTAGGCCGCAAGCTTAGGTACTTTGCTTTTTAAAAAGTAGGCTTCCTAAATCCCCGAACGGGGACTCAAGACTCTACTTTTAATTGAAAGTTCTTTAAATAATTTTACTCTTCTGGGTTTCCCCTTTAGGGGGCGGAGGGGGTTCTACGGGCATGGTGCAACGGTAGCATACGGGTCTCCAAAACCTTTGATCTGGGTTCGAATCCTAGTGCCCGTGCTAGTAAAGGTTGAAAGGTTTAAGAGTTGAAAGGTTTAAAAGTTTTCCCGAACTGTTGAACCCAACTTTAAACCATTAAACCATTAAACCATTAAACGATTAAAACTATGAACAAATTCACCGCATACTTAAGAGATTCTTATAAAGAATTGGTGCACAAGGTAACCTGGCCGGGCTGGGATCAGTTGCAGCAGTCAACTATGATTGTATTAGGCGCCACACTAATGATAACCGCTGTTGTTTGGGTTATGGATTTTGTTGCCAATAATTCATTGAAATTTATTTACTCTTTGTTTAAAAATTAATCATGGAAGAAACAACACCCATTTTGGAAAATGTGGAGAAGGCTGAGAAAGAAAGTAAATGGTATGTTTTACGCGTAGTGAGTGGTAAAGAGCGTAAAATAAAAGAATACCTGGATAAGGATATTGTAAGGAATGGCTGGACCAACGTGGTAAAACAGGTGTTTTTACCCGTAGAAAAAGTATACAAAGTACTGAATGGGAAAAAAGTGATGCGGGAAAGAAATTTTTACCCCGGTTATATCATGATTGAAGTTGCAGATGGTAAACTCAATGATGATATGATACAGTCGATGAGTAATATCAGTAATGTGATGCACTTTCTTACTGATGGCAAAGGTTCCAAAGGTAATATCATTTCATTACGTAAGGCAGAGGTTAATAAAATGCTGGGTAAAGTGGATGAAATGAGTGATGCCGGTGGAATGACCATGAGTGAACCATTTATCATCGGCGAAACCATTAAAATTATTGACGGCCCGTTCAATGATTTTAACGGCGTTATTGAAGAAGTGAATGATGAAAAGAAAAAATTAAAGGTACAGGTAAAGATATTTGGTCGCGCCACACCTGTTGAGCTGAGTTATATGCAGGTGGAAAAAATAGGTTAACCAGTGATGGTAACAACATTCATAGAAAAAGTAAAAGGATGAAAAAATTATTTGTAACCATTCCGGCTTTTTTCTTTGCCGTTTTTTTAATGGCTCAGCCTCCTGAAGGGCCTGCCAGTAAAGGAATGACCTTTGGTGTAAAAACAAGCGGCAAAGATGCTGTGAATGCGGATGAACTAATGGCCTTACTGGCAGATAAAGAAAGCACTAAGGTAAAAGTAAAAGGTGAGGTGGTGGAAGTTTGTAAGGCTGAAGGATGCTGGCTGCGCATGAAAACATCCACTGGTAGTATGCTGGTGAAAATGAAGGACCATAAATTTTTTGTTCCGCTTGCCATGAACGGTAAAACCATCGTGGCAGAAGGTACAGCAACATTAAAAGAAACATCCGTGAAGATGTTGCGCCATTATGCCGAGGATGCAGGCAAGACAAAGGAAGAAATTGCCGCCATTAAGGAACCCAAAAAGGAAATAACAGTTCAGGCTAAAGGTATCCTGGTACTATAACCCTGCCATTTATATATTGATCTTGTTGATCCGGGACCTTCCGGGATTTTTTTATGAATTGAGTGGAATATAAAATCGGCTATTTAAGCCAGATTTTTTGTTTTAACCGTTCTTCTTCCAAAATTTTTATATACCTTTGCCATCCCAAAAAAGTTCTTTTGAAGAATATTATTGACTTGGGAGTTACGCCTAAAGCGTAACGCTATCACCAAAAAATGTAAAAAAATGGCAAAAGAGATCACGGGCTATGTCAAACTCCAATGTAAAGGAGGACAAGCCAATCCTGCACCACCCATCGGCCCGGCTTTGGGTTCCAAGGGCATCAACATCATGGAGTTCTGTAAGCAATTCAATTCAAGAACCCAGGATAAACAAGGGAAAGTACTTCCTGTTTTAATCACCGTATATGCTGATAAGTCTTTCGACTTCATCATAAAAACTCCCCCGGCTGCGGTCCAGTTACTCGATGCAGCCAAACTCACCAGCGGCAGTAAAGAACCCAATCGTGTTAAAGTGGGTAAGGTTACCTGGGAACAGGTAGAAGAGATCGCCAAAGATAAAATGGCCGATCTGAATGCCTTTACTTTAAACAGTGCCATGAGCATGATCGCCGGTACTGCGCGCAGTATGGGATTGACCGTAGACGGAAAAGCCCCCTGGGAAAATTAATTATCAACCTAAAAATTTGTAAGAAATGATTACGAAAAAAAGAAAAGTAGCAAATACTAAGGTTGATATTAATAAAGCTTATTCACTGAAAGAAGCTTCAACCCTGGTTAAAGAAGTAAACACAACAAAATTTGATAGCTCTGTTGACCTGCACATCAGGCTGGGAGTAGATCCTAAAAAAGCAGACCAGGCCGTTCGCGGTACGGTTTCCCTGCCTCACGGTACGGGTAAAACGAAGCGCGTGCTCGTACTTTGCACTCCCGATAAAGTTGCCGAAGCCAATGCTGCAGGTGCTGATTATGCCGGGCTGGAAGAATTCATCACAAAGATCGAAGGTGGCTGGACAGACATTGATGTGATCATTGCCACGCCATCTGTAATGCCTAAAATTGGTAAACTGGGTAAGGTATTAGGTCCGCGTAACCTCATGCCCAATCCTAAAACCGGAACAGTAACCAATGATATTACCGGTGCGATCAATGACCTGAAAGGTGGTAAAATTGCATTCAAGGTAGATAAAGTGGGTATCATCCATGCTTCTATCGGCAGGGTAAGTTTTGCATCTGAAAAGATCGCTGAAAACAGCCAGGAATTGATCAATGCGATCATCAAATTAAAGCCTTCTTCCTCCAAGGGTACTTATTTAAGAGGGGTGAGCATGGCCAGTACCATGAGTCCGGGTATTGTAATTGACACCAAATCTGTTCACAACTAATCCGCCGCGGCGGATGACAAAAAATATTTGATATGACAAAGCAGGAAAAAAATGAAGTGATTGAATTACTGAAGGGTAAATTCTCTCAATATAATAATTTCTATATTACAGATACGGAAAGTTTAACTGTAGCACAGATCGGCAGACTTCGCAACCATTGTTTTACCAAGCAGGTAGAAATGAAAGTGGCTAAAAATACCCTCATCAAAAAGGCCCTGGAAAGCCTCGATACCGAAAAATATGCAGGTGTATATGATTCTTTGCATAAAGTAACGGCTTTGTTATTCAGTGAAAATCCAAAAGAGCCAGCATTGATCATCAGCAGTTTCCGCAAAGAGAACAATAATGAAAAACCCTTGCTGAAAGCAGCTTTCATTAATGGAGATGTGTTTGTTGGAAATGATCAGCTGAAGGCATTGACGCAGATCAAGACCAAGAATGAATTGATCGGTGAAGTGATCGGCTTACTGCAATCACCAATACAACGTGTATTGGGTGCATTGCAAAACAAAGATGCTGCGAAGGCTGCAGAAGAGGTTGCTGTGGCAGCAGAAACAGTTGCACCAACAGCAGAAACACCAGTAGCTGAAGCACCGGTCGTTGAAACACCAGTAGCAGAAACAGTAACAGAAACTCCTGCAGTTGAAGAAGTAAAAGCTGAAGAAGTAAAAGTTGAAGAAGCGAAAAGTGAAGATGAAAAACCACAGGCTTAGTTTAAATTAAGCCGCAACAATTCGAATTTTGCACATTTGCGTATTTGCACATTTGCGTATTTGCACATTTGCATATTTATAAAAACAATTTTTTTAAACTCCCGCCGGAGTGAAAAACAATGAAGGCGGAAAAAATTTAAACATTATGGCAGACGTAAAAGCATTAGCTGAAAACCTGGTAGGTTTAACAGTAAAAGAAGTTCAGGAATTAGCTGAATTTTTAAAATCAGAGTATGGTATTGAACCAGCTGCTGCTGCAGTTGTAGTAAGTGCTGGTGGCGGTGAAGCTGCCGCGGTGGAAGAGAAAACATCATTCAATGTGATCTTAAAAGCTGCAGGAGCCAACAAACTGGCGATTGTTAAGATCGTAAAAGAATTAACAGGATTAGGACTTAAAGAAGCCAAAGACCTTGTAGATGGTGCTCCAAAGCCTATTAAAGAAGGTGTTGATAAAGCAACTGCAGAAGAATTGAAAACAAAATTATCTGAAGCAGGCGCTGATGTGGAGATCGCTTAATTAAAACATCTGATGAAATATACCGCCCCTCCCAGGGCGGTTTTTTTATGCGGTAATGAGATGAAAAAATATCGCTCACCCCTTTGATTGGGTATATTAATCCACAACCCGGAATTGGTAGCTGCTTAAGTCATCTGAACTATCGCATTTATCGACCTTTTTTAACCATACAATTCATACATCAATCATTCTGGCACGTTTGGTGCTGCTTTAATGCCGGTTGATCTTTCACTGAAAGTTCGGCAGGCAATTTTTAATTTATTTACATTAATCACATGTATGGGCAACAGGGTCAGGTTAATTTTTCAAATGGTTTCCATATTAATGTATAGTACTGCTGCCATTGCACAGGAAAAAAGCAGGGTAGATAGTGCCGACATTACTCCCATTGTAAAGCCCGATGTTCAAAAGGAGCATGATAGCCTGCGGAATGATCATTTACACAATATGTATGGCGAATTACTTAATGATGACCCGGCTTTCAATCACAGGTATCCTTTGTGGATCCCTGCAACAAGAGTACTTGCGGTGAATGTATTCAACTGGTCCATTGACAGGTATGTGTATAATTTCGATTGGGCCCATATCAGTTTGGCCACCTGGAAGTATAATCTTAAAAAAGGCTGGGAATGGGACTCTGATCGTTTTGGAATTAATTTTATCGGCCATCCCCATTCAGGAAATTTTTATTTTAATGTTGCCCGGTCCAACGGTTATTCATTCTGGCAATCCCTGCCTTTTGCCATTGAAGGAAGTTTAATGTGGGAGTATTTCGGGGAAAACTCAAGGCCTTCTATCAATGATGTGATCAATACGCCGATAAGTGGAATGTTACTCGGAGAAATATTTTACCGGATAAGTTCAAATATATTGGATGACCGGACAAGAGGAAGGGAAAGAGTATTTCGTGAAATTTTTGCTGCAATCATAGATCCGCCAAGAGCACTGAATCGCCTTACCCAGGGAAAAATGTTCAGGGTAACTACTAAAGAAGTGTACCAGAAAGAACCACTGAATATTACACTTAGCAGTGGCATTCACAGAATTAATAATGCTGATCATTTGGGAGATCCCGCTTACAATGCCATTTTAAATTTACAACTGGATTATGGAAATCCTTTTGAAACCAGGCACCGCAAGCCTTTTGACGTGTTCAGGTTTCGTACAGAATTGAGTTATGGTTATGGTAACAGGTTGCTGGGCAGTGCTAACGGATACGGCATTCTATTTGGCAACGTGGTGAAGGAGAATAAATTACTGCTGGGCGTATTCCAGCATTTTGATTATTGGAACAATACCATTTTTGAAGTGGGGACGCTGGGATTTAGCGGGGGCCTTATCTTAAAAACACCGGTAGCAAAACATTCCAATATTTATTCGGCGTTTCACCTGGGAATAGTGCCTCTGGCCGGAAACAATACACAGTATGGCCCCGATACTTCGGAAATAAGGCATTATAATTTTGGAGGCGGTTTTCAGGCAAAACTCGAAGAAACTTTTAACCTGAACGACTGGGCTACCCTGGGTTTTACAAGTTATTATTACTGGATACACACTTATGTAGGGCTGCCGGGAAATAGTTTGGTGGGCATACTGAAACCCACCATTACTGTAAAAATATTTAAGAACCTGCGCATCGGGTATGAACATCATATCTATCAAAACGACCGGTTCCTGAAAAATATTCCTAATGTACATATCACCAGCTCAGAAGAAAAACTTTTCCTGCAACTTTACCTGGAAGACCCTAAACGGAATGGAAAATACCATTGAGTATTTGCAATTTGATCTCTCGCAGCCAGAAAGATCCAAAGAAAAATACTTTGTGGCCTTTATGTCTTTGTGGGATAATCGTCATCTTATGATTAGAATGACCTGGTGTTAAGTTTGTTATGTAGTATTAAATTTTCCCACTAAGATTCTGTGTTAATAACCAATAGACTTTATCGATTTTTTAATAATTTTACATTTCCATGGCGACTTTAAGTCAGCCCCTTT